>SDBT01016211.1_pt1 | contig 11805 bp, 10 predicted proteins | sample 2277101 | NCBI WGS metagenome assembly SDBT01 (sample SAMN10404973, study PRJNA504765) | marine sediment metagenome | isolation source: marine sediment core GS10_PC15, 103 cmbsf | place: Arctic Ocean: Southern Knipovich Ridge | collected 2010
AGCGAGCGGTCTTTGGAAAGGGAAGTTACCCAACGGTTCGGATTCGATCCCGATGAGGATGCTATGGACTATGTGGTTGCCGGCAGCGTTCGTCAGGGTGACGAGGTTAAGAACGAATTGATTTTATTCGCCACAGATAACGAAACAATAAAGAGCCACATTGAAATGCTTGAAGAAGCCGAACTGAGACCGGTGGCAATAGATACCGTTCCATGTGCATTATTCAGGAGTTTTGAGAGGTCGCTGAGACGTCAGGAGGATAGAGAGCAGACATCTGTTTTTGTGGATGTCGGAAGCTGCTTTACAACTGTTGTGTTTGGCCGGGGAGGAGAAATTAGTTTTGTAAAACAGATCTCGATTGGCGGACAAAATATTACGCAGGAAATCGCAGCAAAATTGGGTGTTAACGTCTGTGAGGCCGAGACGCTGCGAGAATCGCTTCGGGCGGATCCGGACCTTTTATCAGAGAAGTCAGACTTGGCGGAACAAACGCCTGCCGAGAACCGGCATAATGTGGATCCATCAACCCGACAAGTGATGGTTGACGCAGTAAGTGCGGTTGCCGATGACCTTGCAAGAGAGGTGTCCTTGTGTCTTAGATATTATACGGTGACATTTAGAGGCAAGCGTGTTGAGCGGGCAGTTTTTGCCGGGGGTGAAGCGTACGAAGATATTTTACTTAATGTATTTAAGCGTCGATTAGCGGTTGAAATTGAAGTGGCCCAGCCGTTGAGAGGTTTTGATTTATCAAGCAAAAGGGCGAGCGTGAATTTCAATAATGACAGGCGAGGCCTGCTTTGTGAGTGGGCGGTAGCTGTCGGACTTGGTCTTAACGGCTCGGACATGGAGAAAAAGACCAGGTATCAGGTGGGATACGAATTACTAAATACAAGATGAGCATGAAAAAAATCGATTTTCTTCCGGAATGGTATAAAAACGGCCGACAACGTCAGGCCAGCTATTGCACGCAATGCGTCATATTGAGCGGCGTGTTTGCGGTGATGATGATCTGGAGTTTTTTTGCCGGTCATTCGATTTCAAAAGCCAAGGCCGAGTTTGCTCAAATAGCAACAGACTATATGCAGGCAGAAAGTGTTTCGTCTGAATTTGCGAAGCTTGAAAGCGAAGTGGGAAGGTTACAAATGGAAATCGAATCCATGGAAGAAACTGATTCCAAAATCGACGTCGCAAGTGTCTTAGCGGAAATGAGCTTCCTGGTTGATGAAAGGGCGGTCCTTAACAAGGTGGAGTTTGTTGCAGAGAAGTTTGTCGGCAGGAGCAAGGCCAAACCATCCCAGCGTACCGGTGCTGTTGTAAGAGTGGTCCGAGCCATGTCTGATGAAAAGCGAGGGCTGCCGCTTGGTGACGTTCGATTTAAAGTGGTAATGTCCGGTGTGGCGGCAGATGGGAGAGATGTGGCGGTTTTGACATGTAAGCTGGAAGACTCGCCGTATTTTTGTCAGGTTGTTCCGTCTTTTTTGCGAAACGCTAAAATAAGCATTAAAAGCGACTCTTCACTTCGCACGGAAACAGATGTTGTGGGAGGGACCCTGGAAACAAAAGGCCGTGTTCGAGAAGCCGGAGAGAGTATTCAGGTAAGTGAGTTTGAGATAAATTGCTATCTGGCAAATTATCGCGAGCAGTAAAAGGGTGAAAGGCGAAGATGTTGTTTCGAGAACGACAACAAATAATGATATGTATTATAGCTGTGGCGATGGTGGGCGTGTTTGTGCTCGATCGGTATTTGCCTTTACGCAGGAGAACGAAGGCTATCAAGCAGACCGTAGCCGCACAGACACTTGCGATTGCCAAAGGCGCTGCCGACAGCAAGCGGATGCCCCTGCTCAAAAAGCAATTGCTGGAGCTGCAGAGCGAGCTTGGAGACTATGAGGCCAATATACCTGAGCAAAGAGCACTTGGTGCGTTTTTGCACAAGCTTGCCGATTTAATGAATGAGTATAACCTGAAAGACCAGGTGATCGCACCGGGCAAGGAGGTAGAAGCCGACAAGTTTAACTGTATACCGGTGAACATGCAGTGCAAGGGTAAATTGGCACAGATATCTGAATTCTATCGTCGGTTACAGGCATTAGACAGGTTAATTCGCATAGAGCAGGTAAAGCTATCTAATGACAGTGATTATAACGGCCAGGTGAGTATGGAGACGAGGGCAATCATATATTACAGAGCAAAAATTAGGTAAGGATAAGAAGAAGGCAACAGACCAGATGAGACAGAAGGTGATAAATCACGGCGGCCGCGCTAGCGGGCTTGTTAGCAAATTGACGGCTGAAAAGAAAAAGACCGTAGTAGCATCATGTTTGATTGCAGTGATGGCCATTATGTGGGTCAGAGTACTCACTAAAAAAGCGCCAGAGGCGGCTGAAGCGGCGTTTATGACAGAGCAATTGAACGTGGAAGGCGCGTTGGATCAGGAATTAAATATATCGTTTACAGAATTGCCGCAGGTTGCAGGACGTAACGATGTAATCACCAGGGACTTTTTTGCATCGAATGGCTGGCGGCACTTTGGTGGACAAGAGCGGAACTTAACTGTTATTGAAGAAGTAAATGTCGTTTCGAAAAATGGTAATGATGAAGTAATAAGAAAAGTTGCAGAGAAGCTGAAACTGGAAGCAATAGTAGTGTTGAGTAATAATCCCCGGGCTTTTATCAACGATAAGGTGATATCAGTGGGCGATACATTGCTCATCCGTGATGGAGTTGATACGTATGATTGTGAAGTGATTGAGATAAAAGAGAACATGGTAGTGATAAAGTGTAGAGAAGCGGAAGTGACGTTGAAACTTACGCAGGTGTCAATGAATGATTGATTATTGATTGTTGTTTGATGAAAGAGAAAAGGAGCCAAATTATGTATTGTGATAAAGTTACGAATAACAAGAAGAAAATATGGAAAAGCATGTTTGTGTGGGGCTTTGTGCTGATAACGCTGATAGCGACAACCACTGCTGGTGCGAATGCGTCCACCGGTGAGCCGGCCCAGATAATTGAAAAATTCGATGTTGAGGAGGAATTTGGCGTACGCAAGGCTTTGGCAATGTTGGCAAGTTTGTGTGATAAGAACATCGTGCCGTCGTCAAATGTTGACGGTGTATTGGCGTTCAGGAGTCTTAAGAATATTACCTTCGAAGAGGCTATGGATGCGATTTTAGGCGAGAACTTTAGATATGAACAAGTGGGCAACTTAATCAAGGTATACACCAAGGATGAGTACAAAAAGATCAAGGAAGACCCGGCGCGAATGGTATACGAGGTATTTACGCTGTACTATATCACCGCACAAGAGGCACAGAAACTCATTACACCGTTGCTCAGCGGTAGCAGTGATGCTAAGATTGAGGTCACCAGCCCCGCAGAGCAGGGCATCTCGGGTGGCAGTGGGGGCGGCTCAGCCAGTGGCGCAAGTGGAGGCAGTTCACTCGGTTCCGGAGGCAGTGGTGATGCGATGGCGATGCATGACACCATCGTGATCTATGACTATCCTGAGAATATCGAGGATGTTGGGGAGATATTGGCTACCCTTGATGTCAGGCCCAAACAGGTCCTGGTTGAGGCAACAATTCTAAGTGCGCTTTTGACCGAAGGAATGGAGCTTGGCGTGGACTGGAATTTCGCGGCCGGTGTTCACCTGGAGGGCAGCAGTGCGACGGATGATGTCTCTGCCATAGGCGGCGGGACTTCAAGAGGCTCGGCTGGAACAACTCCTATCTCAGCGATAGGCGACCTGCCAGGAACGCCCTGGGAAACTTCCGGCTTTGCCGCAGTGGGCGGCACGGGCCTGAGGCTCGGAATCACCACAGGTGATATCAGGGTGTTCATAACCGCGTTGGAATCGATTACAGACACTACAGTGCTTGCTACTCCTAAGATTATGACTGTAAACAAGCAGGAAGGCTCGGTGCTGATCGGAACCAGGCTTGGCTACCGGAGCAGCACTACCATCAGCACGGGTGGAATCGCGACAGAGGGTGAGGTCAAATTCCTCGATACAGGTACAACCCTGAGCTTCCGTCCCTATATCGGCGATGATGGTTATATCCGAATGGATATTTATCCCAAGGACAGTACGGCTACACTCAACGTTGATGGTGTTCCGACCGAAAACGTAACTGAGTGCAAAACCAATATCATCGTCAAAGACGGCGAGACAATTGTCATCGGCGGTCTGTTCAGGAACACAATAGTCACATCGCGTAATCAGGTCCCCCTGCTGGGTGATTTGCCCATTATCGGTGGTCTGTTCAGAGGTACTTCCGACACCGCACAACGTGAGGAAGTGATAATTCTGCTGACTACTCACATTATAGACGAGCCCAGTGAAACTGAGGGACATGAGAGTGCCCAAGATGTGCGTCGCAAGACCGAAGGCGCAAAGGATGAATTACAGAGCATTGGCAGAACCAGAATGGCTGAAGAAGCCTACGGAAAAGCAGCAAGATGCTACATCGAGGGTAATATCGAAGGCGCCAGGCAACAGTTGAAGATTTCGCTCAAACTTCGCCCGGCATACCTCGAAGCGCTGCGGCTGAAGGACAGAATTGATGCCGAGACGAACGAAGACATGGTTATAGAAAGCAACGACGATCCTTCATGGTCGAAGAAATAACCATTGTCGGGAAGGTGAACCGCGATTTGAAGTTTGAAGAAGGATGGAGTTGTTGTTTTGAAACTTGGAAGAAGCTTATATTTGATAGTCACGTTGGTAGTGGCGTGCTGTATGTTCATAGCGACTCTTGCCGTGGGGCAGAATTCTGACACGGAGGAGGGTTGGCGTCATGCCGGCTATATTGTTCCGGTATGTTGCGTTTTCGTGGCTGTGGGCGTGATTTTACTCGGCTGGTCCTGGTTAAGACTGGCCGGAGCGGTCACGTCCATAGCCATGTTTATTAAGGATGACAAAGCAAATGCTGTCAGCAGGGGCAAAGGCTTCTTCGCATACCTCAGAAAGACAAAAGTAGACGAGTTGTGCAAAGCTATTAATGAGCATTTAAACGATAGTGCCGCTCGTACTGCCGAGTACGAGAAGCAAATCAAGGATTTCCAGATTCAGATCCAATTATCTCACAAAAGAGAAAAAAACGCCGAGGCGATTATATACAGTATTCGTGATGCTGTCATTGTTGTTGATGAATATGACAGGCTTTTAATGGCGAACGAAGTCGCAGGGCGGCTTTTTAAGTTTGATTTTAAGGACTCGCAACATCGGCCTCTCACCGAACTTATCGGTGCGGACCACGGTGAATTTGCAGATTTTCTTAGTCACAGCAGAAAAAGTAAAGGCCAGGCAACCAGGCGGGAGATTGAATTTTTAGAAGATGGAGATCGAGAAAATTTTGATTGCATTGTTTCGTGTGTTTATGACCAGAGCAGGCAAGTCTGCGGGATTGTGGCGGTTCTGCACGATATTACGCGTGAAAAGCAAATTCAGCAGATGAAAAATGATTTTGTCAGTCATGTATCGCATGAACTAAAAACACCTCTTGCTTCAATCACAGCCTATTCGGAAATGCTTATTGATGGTGAAGCGAATGACGAACAGACAAAGAAAGAATTTTATTCAGTGATTCAGAATCAAGCCAAGCGGTTGAACCGTCTGATCGAAGACATCCTGAATACTTCGCGTATTGAATCGGGCTTGATAAAAGTAAGCAAGGAGCCGGTCAGCCTGGCAATGCTCATAGAAGAACAGTTGAAGATGATAAAAGGCTGCGCTGAAGAAAAGAATATCGAAATCGTTGGGCAAAAGCCGATCGTATTCGACCAGGTATATGTAGACAGGGACATGATGTCTCAGGTAATTATTAATCTGCTGAGTAATGCTGTCAAATATACTCGGTCCGGAGGAACAGTAAAGATAGTAACTGAAGTTGATGAAGTTGAATCTCTGGCACGAGTAATTGTTACTGATACGGGAGTGGGTATCCCGGAAGATGAAATAGAACATGTATTTGACAAATTTTACAGGGTTGGCGCCAACAAAAAGCAGGCTAAAGGAACAGGCCTGGGTCTGAATCTTGTAAAACAAATGGTAGAAACGGTTCACGGTGGCCGAGTGTTTGTTACGAGCAAGGTCGGTGAAGGGAGCACTTTCGGCTTTGAGCTGCCTTTGGCGACAAGACAATCGGCCTCAATAGTGTAGGAATTGTGGAAAAAGCGAGAGTCGTGCGATTAGTGCTGCACGATGTAAGTCAATTTTGGCTGGAGGCAAGATAATGGCTGACAAGAAAGTTTTAATTGTAGACGACGAGATACATATCATTCATGTAGTTGCTATTAAGCTACGTAATAATGGTTATGAGGTCATTTCGGCTGATAATGGCGCCGAAGCTTTTGATCTGGCGCTAAGGGACAAACCGAATATTATTGTTACGGATTTCCAAATGCCGGTTATGACAGGCCTGGAACTTGTAGAGAAGCTTAGGCAGAATGATGAAACTAAAGACATACCTGTGATTATGCTGACTGCCAGAAGCTTCGCTATTTCGGAAGAGCAGCAGGAAGATTTGCAAATATCGGGATGTCTGAGTAAACCTTTTAGTCCGAAGGAGTTGTTAGGGAACATTGAAGACATTCTGTATGAAAAAGAATTAGTGATCGATAATTGATGACAAAGAAAAATCAGTAAACGCTTGGAAACTATGTTGGATACTGTAAGAAACACTATAGCCACCTCACAACTATGTGAGTTGGAAGGATTTGGCGGCAGAATAAAGAAGTTCGGCGTCAATTTTGCAGTTTTTGATGCCACCGGTGAGCTTGTTTTGCTGTGTGAGGGCGAAAGATTCAAAAGCAGCAAGGAACAGTTAACTAAGTGGGTCCGGCAGGCTTTGGATCAAAGTGGTATGAAAAGCTGTCCTGATGCTTCCGATGTGTCTGTCCAGCGATTTGGCGATGAGAATATTGCCTTAGGTGTTGTTTTGAAATCCGCTCGTGTCTGTAACAAGAGCCGTGGCGTTGTTGGAATAGTATTGATTGACTTAGGTGATACATTGTCAACTCCTGTGCTTAATGTCTCCTGTGATGAAAGTGACACCAGTCCGGTTCGAATAGATAGCGATTATTTTGTTGAGATGCTCCGGCTTTTGGCTGAGAAATTCCAGGCAGAGACAAAAGCAGAAGAACAAATTGAAATGGTCGGTACGGAACTGGCGCAAACCTACGAAGAGCTGGTGCTGCTCCACAGGCTCAGCACAAATATGAAAGTTACTGAGGCAGACTCCAACTTCCTGCAGATGGCTTGTGACAGCTTGACTGAAATTGTTTCCGTTGAAGGTATCGCGATACTGCTGGAAAAGGCCATAAATGACGAACGGCATTGGGTCATAGCTGCCGGTTCGGGTTTGATTGACATAGATGAGCAGACGACCGCTATTCTGCATAGCCGGCTAACAGATGATATAAACAGCGGCAAAGAAGCACTGCTGGACAGCGAAGTAGATTCGTCTTTCAGATACGATTGGCCGAGCCGAATAAAAAATATTATTGCAGTACCTTTATTCGGCAAAGAAAAAGTGGAATCTCATTTTGCGGGAAAAAATAAAACCTGCAACTCTATTATGGGATTTATGGTTGCGATCAATAGAATCGGCAAACAGGATTTCGACAGCACTGATGTAAAACTGTTTAATTCGGTGGCCGGCGGTTGTGCCGTATTTATTGAGAATGGCAGGCTGTTTAAAGACCTTAAAGAATTATTCATCGGTTCGCTTAAGGCACTGACAAGCAGTATTGACGCCAAAGATACATACACCCACGGCCATTCCGAAAGGGTTGCATTTATTTCTCGATGGATCGCCGAACGTCTCTCTGAGCAGGAACCTCTGGAAGAAGAACAAATACACAAAGTATATTTGGCCGGTTTGCTGCACGATATAGGAAAGATAGGAATTGAGGAAGCTGTGTTACGAAAGGATGGCAAGCTGACAGAGCAGGAATTCAGCCGTATCAAAAAGCATCCGTCGATAGGAGCAAATATTTTACGTGAAATACAGCAGATGCGCGATATTATGCCGGGTGTATTGTACCACCATGAGCGAGTCGATGGCAGGGGTTATCCGGATGGTTTGGTTGGCGAGAAAATACCCTTGACGGGAAAAATTGTAGGATTAGCGGATAGTTTCGATGCAATGACGTCGAAGCGAACCTATAGAAATGCTATGACAGTGGAACAAGCCCTTGCGGAGATAGAGAGAGGGTTGGGTACGCAGTTTGATGAGAAACTCGGCAGGATATTTCTTGAAAGTGATGTCTACAGGCTCTGGGATATTGTACGGGATGGTTTCAGTGAAATTTACGGCAGAAATAATTCCGAGGAATATGGTACTGCCGCTGTGGGGACACTAATCAGATGAAAGTCAAAATACAAGATTATAGCGATGTTACGGTTGTTGAATTGCAGGGTGATTTGGATAGCGATGTTGCCGAATTGTTTCAAAATACAATCACAAATATTATCGCTAAACATAAGACATGCATAGTCCTTGATATGAGCGGTGTTGGATTTATCGATAGCCAGGGATTGGAACAGTTGTTGTGGTCACGCGACTACTGTAACGAAAACAAACGGGAGCTTAGATTGGCGGGCCTTGAAGAGAACTGCATGAGAATTCTGGAAATTACTCAGCTTGAAAACGAATTTGACCACTATTCGGAACTCGCAGAGGCGGTAAAAAGTTTTGCATAAGCAAAATACTCGGACGATTGGATTGTTCAGGCAAGGTAAGAGATACGAAGTATGAGCCAGATAGCAGTAGAGAATAAGATGCAGCTTGGGCAGCTATTGCTCGCGCGTGATATCGTAACTGCTGAGCAGATTGAAAAAGCTCTCGCGGAGCAGAAGGATAAAGGCCATCGCAAGCTGCTCGGTGAACTTCTGGTGGAGATGGGCTATTGTACGGAAAACCAGATAGCCTCGGCACTGGCTCAAGGTTACGGTGTGCCGTATGCACAAGTTACCCCGAAGATATGTGATCCGAAAGTGATCGAGATATTGCCGAGAGAATTTCTCGAAGAATACATCGTCCTGCCGTTGTTTAAGGTTAATAATGTACTCACTATAGCGGTCAATGAGCCTACAAATGTATTTTTAATTGACGAAATAGAGCGTATAAGTGGCTGTAAGGTCCAGATAGTATGTTCGACGAGCAAGGATATCAAGGCTACATTGCAGACATATTTGCCGGCAGCCAATGTTTTTGTCATTGACGATATTATCGATGAAGAGGGGCTGGAAGAGTTTGCACTGATAGAAAATATCACCCAGGATATCGGCAATCTCGAGGAAATAGCCGGACAGTCGCCGGTTGTTAAACTGGTCAATTATCTGCTTTATAACGCTGTGCGGGAAAATGCCAGTGATATTCATATCGAGCCTGATGATAAAAAACTGAGAGTTCGATATAGAGTGGATGGCAGATTATATGAGAAGATGTGTCCGCCTCACCAGATGCATTCTGCAATTGTTTCTCGTGTCAAGATTATGGCCGAGCTGGACATTGCTCAGCGGCGTCTGCCGCAGGACGGCGGTATCCATGTTTTAGTGGAAAGCAGACCGATCGATTTGCGTGTATCCGTGATGCCTGGCAACTTCGGCGAAAAGGTTGTTATTAGAATCATCGATCCCCAGAAGGTTCTTTTCAGCCTTGAGTCACTCGGGTTTGTCTACGATAATCTCCAGTTGTTCAGGCAGGTAATACAATCTCCAAACGGTATAGTTTTGGTAACAGGCCCGACCGGCTCGGGGAAAAATACCACCCTTTACGCAGCCCTGTCCGAATTAAGCAATGAAGAGGTTAATATCTGCACAGTGGAAGACCCTGTGGAGTGTAATATGGCCGGCATCAATCAATTTCAGGTGAACCAGGGCGCAGGCTTTCAATTTTCAACAGCCCTGCGGAGCCTGTTAAGGCAGGACCCTGATATCATAATGGTCGGCGAGATTCGTGATGAAGCAACAGCCAATATCGCAGTGCAGGCGGCGCTAACAGGCCACCTGGTTCTGTCAACTCTGCATACGAACGATGCGCCGGGAGCGGTGACGCGCTTGTTGGATTTAGGGGTTCCGCCCTATCTTTTGAGCGCTTCGTTGATTGCGGTCCTGGCCCAGCGACTTGTGCGGAAAATCTGTCCGAATTGTAAGACTGAGTATGAACCGCCAGTGAGTATAAAGAAAGTCGTAGAAAAAGATCATGGAACAATCGAGAATTTCTATCGTGGCTTAGGTTGTAAAAAGTGCCGGAACACCGGTTATGCCGGCCGAATTGCCCTTCAAGAGCTGTTTGTGCCGAACGAGGCAATTATGGAGATGATTAATGATCGGTCGAGCCTGAAAAAGTTGAGAGAAAAGGGACTTCTGAATGGAATGATTTCTTTGCAATCCGATGGAATTGAAAAGGTAAAAGCAGGAATTATATCTATCGAGGAAGTGTTAAGAACGGCCCAGGCGGAACTTTGATGCTCGTGATAGAGCTGAATGTGTTCTCTGCGAAGCGGGATAAAAATATATGACTTTTCCAGCAATAAAATCTTCAGAAGTATCTGATTCTTCAAATAGGGGGCAGAAGTCAGCTTCCGCAAACGGCAGGCAGATACAGAGTGCGGACCGTTTTGGCGCCTTCAATAGTGTTGAGGGCGGTTCAAGTTCACAAATACAAAAGGATCATAACAGGGCCTTACAACAATCTGCGACTCGGGCAAGTTCGGATTTATATAGAGCTAAGGTCAAGCAGAGTGAGCTTATATTGTTCACGACACAGTTGTCGGTGATGCTTGATAGTGGGGTCGTGCTAAGTGATGCTCTTGATGCTATAGCGGCTCAGGCTGAGCATGGGACATTCAAAATGATAATTATGAATGTTGCTGAAAAGGTCAAGAGCGGCGATAATTTTTCGAAGGCGCTTGCCGGGTATACGAAAGTTTTTAATACGATGTTTATTAGCATGGTCAAGGCCTCGGAAGCTTCCGGCAGAATGGCGGTAATGCTCGATGTGCTAAGCGGTTATCTAAGCTTCGAATCCGAAACCCGCAAACGCATTAAAGGGGCTCTGACATATCCTTTCATTATGGCTCTAATGGCCGTGGCGGCGACAGGTACGTTGATGTTCTTTGTATTACCGAGATTTATGGGAATTTATGAATCAAGGGGAGCAGCTCTGCCAAAACTCACACAAGTATTAGTAAGTTTCAGCAAAATCCTGGGTAATTTCAAGATCATGACCGGTATCTTGACAGTGGCGATTTTTGCTGCAGTGGGATTGTATTACTGGGCAGGGACTTTGAATGGCCGGCGTGTAATAGATTTCATCAAAATTCGTACTCCTGTGTTGGGAACAATGTTCGTTGATACCGTGGTAACTCGCAGTATGCGCATCATGGCGACAATGGTCAATACGGGCGTAAGTCTGCTCGACTCGATAGAAATTATGCAGGGCTCATGTCAGAATTACTATTTTCAGCGGCTTTGGGTGGGAGTAGATAAAAAGATACGGGACGGTTATCAGTTGTCGGAATCCATATTGATTTCATCAGGTAGCGGATTAATTGCGCCGGGCATTATACAGATGCTTCGAGCGGGAGAAAAAAGCGGCAAGCTCGGTGAGGTCTGCGATAAAATATCAGTGTTTTACGAAAAAAAACTCGAATCTTCAATCAAGAACGTTATGACACTGATAGAGCCGATAATGATAACAATCATGGGTACGATTATTGGAACAATTGCTATAGCATTGTTACTGCCGGTCTTCAGAATATCGAGTGTTATTGCACATTAGAAAAACAACTGGG
>SDBT01016212.1_pt1 | contig 11805 bp, 10 predicted proteins | sample 2277101 | NCBI WGS metagenome assembly SDBT01 (sample SAMN10404973, study PRJNA504765) | marine sediment metagenome | isolation source: marine sediment core GS10_PC15, 103 cmbsf | place: Arctic Ocean: Southern Knipovich Ridge | collected 2010
CCACAGGTTGGGCAAGGAGGCGCATATTTATATCCACCAGAAGCCTTGCTCTCTTCGGTAATTATAGACAGCACTGGTTGTTCTGTTGCTTCCTCCGATACTTTTTCCTTTTCCAACATCTCTTCTGCACCATTCTCATCAATCTTTTGAACTTGTTCACCAACAATCCCAAAGGCAATCTGTTTATCTAATGGCAAAAAATTCTTTCCTATCCACCGTCCAATATAATCAGCAATGGATTTAGCCATAGGGATATCTGGATTATCAGTGGCACCCCAAGGATCAAATCTTAAGTTTAATAATGAATCAACAATAGACTCAGCCGGGGCTCCTTCTTGTAATGTCTTTGAACAAAGCCGAGCAATGGCTCCTAAAAGACCACTAACTATTGATCCCTCTTTACCAGCTATGATGAAAACTTCTCCTAAATTTCCATTCTCAAACCGATTAGCTGTAACATATACTTTATAGCCACCGATAGAAAATTTATGAGTAATCCCTTCTCGAGTTTTAGGCATCTCTTGACGGTTGGTTGTTACAGCCAAAGGACTATCCTTATCACCCTTTTTAGTACTCAAAGGCTGTGATGCCTTACTCCCATCACGATAGATAGCTAAAGCCTTAATTCCCTTTTTCCAAGCTGTCACATACATTTCTTCAATTTCCTCGACCGTGGCTTCTTCAGGCATATTAACAGTCTTAGAAATAGCCCCAGAAAGTAGTGGCTGGACTACAGTCATCATCTCTATATGAGCCATCGGACGAATAAATCTTTTTCCATCTCCACACCGGTTAGCACAATCAAAAATTGGTAAGTGTTCATCTTTAAGCCCTGGCGCATCTTCAATTTTTCCATTATCTAAAACATACTGCTTAATAATTTTAACTTTTTCTGGACTATAGCCTAGATATTTAAGCGTTGACTCCACAGATTGATTTACAATCAAATAACCTCCACCGCCAGCTAGTTTTTTATATTTAACCAAGGCAAAATCAGGCTCAAGACCAGTAGTATCTACATCCATCAAAGGACCAATGGTTCCAGTCGGAGCCAATAGAGAAACTTGCGCATTGCGATAACCATACTGTTGCCCTTTAGTTTGGGCTTCTGCCCAATCTTCTGCAATTGCCTGCTTAAGATATTCAGGCACATTTTTAAGATTATTTGCAGCATCTTTATGCATATTAATAATTTCTAACATGCTCTGCTCATTAAACTTATATTTAGGAAAAGCTCCCAGCCTTTCAGCTAACATAGCAGAAACAGCATAGGCATGACCTGTAAGAATAGCTGTAATAGCCGCCGTAATACCACGACCTTCATCACTATCATAAGCTAATCCATGTCTCATTAAATATGCACCTAAATTAGCGTACCCTAAACCCAAAGTGCGAAAATCGTGTGCATTAACCACCATCTCACGAGAAGGATATGAAGCAAAATCTACAATAATTTCTTGGGCTAAAATAAATATTTTAATGGCTTGTCGAAATGCTTCAACATCAAAATTGTTATCGTTATCAACAAATTTAACCAAATTAATCGAGGCTAAATTACAAGCTGTTTCATCTAAGAACATAAACTCCGAGCAAGGATTACTGGCATTAATTCTGCCGGAATTCTTACAAGTATGCCAACGATTAATAATAGTATCGTATTGCATGCCTGGATCAGCACAGCGCCAAGTTGATTCAGCAATCATGCGCATTAAATCAACAGCCTGATAGGTTTTATGAACCTCATTGGTAGTACGAAACTTAGTTTGCCAAGAACTGTTATTAAGATAAGCCTGCATAAATTCATCAGTAACCCGAACTGAATTATTAGCATTTTGACCAGCAATAGTATGATATGCTTCACCATTAAAATCTGAATCATAACCCTCTCTAATCAAAGCCAAGGCTTTGTTTTCTTCTTGAGCTTTCCATTTAATAAAATCTTCAATTTCAGGATGATCTATGTCGACGATTATCATTTTAGCGGCCCGCCTAGTTGTCCCACCAGATTTTGTAGCGCCAGCACCAGCATCAAATACTTTTAAGAATGATATTAAGCCTGACGATAATCCTCCGCCAGAAATACGTTCATGCTTAGAACGAAGTGATGAAAAATTAGTTCCAGTACCGGAACCATGTTTAAACAATCTAGATTCTTTTTTTACCAACTCAAAAATACTTTCTAATGAATCTTCAATCGACTGAATAAAACAAGCACTACATTGAGGATGTTTATAAGCATCCAGTGCTGGTTCTACATTCTGAGTCTCAGGATTATAGAAAAAATTCTCGGTATGATGTTCTATGCCATAAGCATGATATAAGCCAACATTAAACCAAACTGGAGAATTAAATGCTCCTTTTTGATAAAGCAGAATATGAGTAAGTTCGTCTTTAAATATCTTAGATTCTTCCAGACCTTCAAAATAACCTAATTCTTCACCAGCCTGAGTGATAGTTGACGCAACTCTATCAATTAACTGTCTAATGCTAGTCTCGCGACCCTCTGGGACTGGTACCCCTTTTTTGCGAAGATATTTATAGGCAGCTATATTAATGGCAGTATCAGACCAAAAATCTGGCGCTTCTACCTCTAAATCAATTAGAGCTTTATCTACTTTAGCATCATAAATATAAGCTCTACGCTTTTCCCATTTAATCGTATCAAAAACATCCTCTCCCTCTTTAGTAAAAAAACGGGTCACTAACTGATCGCCAGCTTTGGTAATTGCCATAAATCCTCCTAAGATTTAATTATTTTGTGATGCACTGTCCAATGTAACACAATATATTGTGGTCTACAAAATCAGTTAAAAAATCTTAATCTCAAACAAAAAACATCAAACTTATTTAAAAGTATTTTAAAAGAGCCTGTATATACAGGCTCTTTTATAGAATTGTAATAGATTCTGGATCCATTCGATAAGCTCAGGGCAGACAAGCCAGAATGACGACGCGATGAAAAATGTCGTTAGCTTTTTATTTTTTTACGGATAAAAGCTGGAACATCTAGCTCTTCTTCTTTATCCTCTTCAGATGTAGCAGCAGCCTTTCGCTGTTGTTCAGATTTTCTGCGTGCAGCCACAGCACCAAGAACTACTTCATCAAAACCAGTAGCCACTACTGTAATTTTAACTTCTCCCTGCATAGCTTCATCAATTACAGCACCAAATATAATGTTAGCATCTGGATCAGCCGCCTCAGTGATAATTCTAGCTGCTTCATCAATCTCATACATGCCTAAATCAGGGCCGCCAGTGATATTAAACAGAATCCCTTTAGCTCCATCTATAGATAACTCCAATAAAGGACTATCAATGGCTTGTTTAGCAGCCTCTAACGTTCTACTGTCTCCAGTGCCCCGGCCAATACCCATAAGAGCAGAACCAGAATTAGCCATAATAGATTTAACATCAGCAAAATCAACATTGATCATACCATGCTGAGTTATTAAGTCAGATATACCTTGAATACCTTGGCGCAGAACATCATCAACCACTGAAAAAGCATCAAACAGTGATGTCTTTTTATCAATTACCTGTAATAGTCTATCATTGGGAATAATAATTAGTGTATCGACTTTATTTCGCAGCTCTTCAATTCCTTCCTCAGCTACTTTCTTTCTACGTAAACCTTCAAATGAAAACGGCTTGGTAACTACTGCAATTGTCAGTGCCCCTAATTCTCTAGCAATTTCAGCTACTATTGGACCAGCACCTGTTCCAGTACCACCTCCTGCACCATAAGTTACAAAAACCATGTCAGCGTCCTTAAGAGCATTATAAATTTCTTCTTTGTTCTCTTCGGCCGACTTTTTACCTAAATCTGGGTCTGATCCAGCCCCAAGTCCACGAGTAGTAGTTTCTCCAATATGAACCTTAATGGGGGCATCACAATGATGCAAATCTTGAGCATCAGTATTAATAGCTACAAACTCTACTCCCTTAATCTTAGATTCAAGCATGCGGTTAATTGCATGGGAACCACCTCCCCCTACGCCCACTACTTTAATGCGGGCAAATACTCCATCTTGCATAAAATCAATATCTTTTTTTGCTGCTGACATCTCTCCTCCAAAGTGTTTAAGTATTAAAAAATTAAATATAATAATCCACACTTATTCCCCAATTTATCCACCTAATCGACTTATCATTATATCCATGGTTATAAAGAAAGTCAAAAAAAACCAAATTTAGCTAATTTTTCCTTGCTAGACAATAAAAATTCACTATAACCACTTAATAAGCTCTCTACAAAAATGTGGATAACTTAGTTAATTTACGATTAAAAAAGCAAAACTACTGATGCTAATTTTGCTTTTAACCAAAATCTATTTAAACCAATTTCTAATACGAACCAGCATAGGACCAAAGTCTGGTTTGTTAGAATAAGCAGACATTACACTTGCTTCGTTCATCCCCCACATCATTAATCCTATAGCAGTTGCGTATCGAGGATCGTCTAACCGATCAACCATGCCCCTTAACTCTATTGGAAAACCAATTTGAGCTGGTAAACCTAAACAGTCTTTAGCTGTATCTACAATGCCTGGCAATTTAGACCCGCCACCAACTAAAACCACCCCAGCGGGTAACAATCCATCACGACCCACTTTTCTTAACTCTGTCTTAATCATCAAAAAGATTTCCATTAGACGAGCTTCAATAATCTCAGCTATATATCGACGCGAGGCCACTTGATCTTCTGACTTATCAAACTTAGATAAATCAATAGTATCTTTGTCTGATAAAGTTACTGGAGTAGCCATACCATATTCCACCTTTACTTTTTCTGCCACATCCAGTGAAGTTCGCAAACCAATAGCAATATCCGCTGTAATATGCCCCGAGCCTATAGGTAAAACTGCAGAATGATATACATCACCTTCTTCAAAAACTACCATTCCAGTTGTGCCAGCACCAATATCAATTACTACTACACCTAGTTCTTTTTGTTTTTTAGACAATACTGCTGTGCTAGCTGCCAAAGGCGAGAGGACAAAATTAGCAATTTGTACTCCTGCTTGCTCTGCAGTCCTTTGTAGATTTTTAATAAATGGTATGGAACCAGTAATAACATGGGCATCTACTTCTAATCTGGTTCCGGTCATCCCGACTGGGTCTTTAATACCTTCCTGACCATCGACTATAAACATTCTCGGGATAACATGAATAATTTCTCTATTAGCTGGTAAAGCTACTGTCTGAGCACTTTCAATAGCCCGTAAAACATCATCGTTGACAATTTCGCCTCGAGCCGCAATTGAAACTAAACCCCGAGTATTAGATGCTTGAATATGTTCACCATTGATACTGATATAAACATTATCTATGGGAACCCCAGCCATTCGTTCAGCTTCTTCTAAGGAAGTAACAATGGCAGTTACAGTTTCTTCTACATCTGTAACTACCCCTTTGCGTAAGCCACTACCTTCACGTACTCCTACACCAATAATATTGGGATGAGTTTCTCCTTCGTGACGATGACCAATAATAGCCACCACCTCTGAACTACCTATATCAATACCAACAGTAATTTTTTCCTTCATATATGTTTTCTAAATCCTGAATCCATTATATGGTAAGGTATCTTATTAAGACAAATTGCTGGATAAAATAAGTTATAAAATTGCCTGAATTATCCTGCTTTCCATATGCTCCATTACTCTGGCATCTTGGTCGTCCTGATGGTCAAAACCAACTAAATGCAAAATGCCATGGACAAATAATTGCGCAAAGCGCTCTTTTAAAGAGATATTTAATTTACTAGCTTCTCGATTTAAGTGCCTAAATGAAATATAAATATCGCCCAGATAATTATTTGAGGGTTCTGCAAACGATGAATCTTCAATATCTTCGTCAGGAAACGATAAAACATTTGTAGGCTGATTTTTTCCACGATATTGATAGTTGAGCTCCTGAATATGTTTATCCGATGTGATGATTAATCCTACCTCGCAATCCGAAGGACTAGCCGCATGAGATAAAGCCATGTCAAAAATAAAATGGATAAAATCACTATCCACCCCTTCTATTCCATAAGTGTCATAGCCTACTAAAACTCTTGCCATCTAATTATTTTGGGATATTTTTTTATTAACAATTTGGGCCACCAAACTCCCATCAGCTTGACCAGCTGCCTGCTTCATAACTGTACTAATAATCTGACCAGTATTAGCTTCTGGATGATCAGCTATTGTTTTCTCAACTAACTTGATAATATCCGCTTCACTCATCATCTCTGGTAAATAAGCTTCTAATATCTTTAATTCAGCTTCCTCTTTTCTAGCAGATTCATCTCGACCAGCTGCTTTAAAACTGACAAAAGCCTCTTTTCTTTTTTTAGCCTCACGTTTAATCACTGCCCAAATTGCATCCTCAGACAGTTCTTTACCTTGAGTAATTTTTTCATTATGTAAAGCACTGCTCAATAGTCTCAAAGTTTGCAACTTAATACTCTCCCTGTTTTTAAGGGCTTGAGTAATTTCTGATTGAAGATTGGTTAAAAAATCCATTAATAAAGATCTTTTTTTCTTTGCTTCTTAATTTTTTCTTTTCTAACAGCTGCTAATCGCAATTGCTTTTTACTGGGCGGTTTAACCTTAAACCGACGATCTTTAGCTTCTGTTAAAATTTTACTCATAACCACCATGCGTCTAAATCGACGCATCATAGCTTCAAAACTTTCTTTTTCTTTTCTTTTTACATAACTAGACATAGCAAAATAATACCTAGATAAAGATTGTTAGTCAAATTCTTTTAGTGCTCAAAATATCTATTTTAGCTTCTGCATACATAGCAAAATCTTCAGTTAAGGGCACACCGCCAATCAGATGAAAATGGATATGAGGTATTACTTGAGCTCCCCACTTACCTATATTAGTTACCACTCTGTATCCATTTTTGGCAATACCTAACTTTTGAGCCAGCACTTTGCATACATATAATGCTTTACCCATCAGTTTTTCATCTTTTTTAGTAATTTGATCTAAGCTTTCAATATGTTTCTTAGTAATCACTTGCACATGTATGGGGGCAATGGGGTTAATATCATCAAAGGCCATAATATCTTCATCTTCATATCTAATACAGGGAGGAGCCAACTTACCAGTTACAATTTGGCAAAATACACAGTCTTTAGTGTTAATCTTTTTCTTTTCGTTCATCCCGTTAGAAATTATTGTTAAATGTGTTTTGCTGGTTCCCGTCATTTAAATTTCTAACGGGACAAGTAAGATTAATTATTTAATTAGATAAAATTATCAGCTTCAATATCCTGCCACTGGCCATCAACTTCCTTAAATGCACTTACTCTACTCACTTTCTCGGTATCAGAATAAATATACTCATACTGAGCCTTGCTTTTGCCTTTCCTATGAGCACCTATTATCTTTTTATCAATAATTACTGGCCGAGTTGTCCGAATCAGCTTAATTCGACCAACCGGTCCGTCAAATATTATAGCTTCTATATCTTCAACGCCATCTTTAGTATTAGTATGATCCACCACATTGAATGTAGCTTGAATTTTGTCTAAAATTTCCCCCCAGCGATCATCAATCATGAGACAATATTTTCACATTTATACCTTTTTCCTCTAATTTTTTAATAACCTTTTTAACTAAATTACGATCTAATACTATCTCCTGGGAACGATCTTCCATATCTCTCAAAATTACATTCTTATCATATACTTCTTGCTCACCAATAATAATTGCCAATGGAGTATTCATTTTGTTAGCCTCTCTTAATTGAGCTTGGATACTGCCCATAGAACTTGATACTCGAAGACCAACTTGATCCAAATCATCAATAACTTTTATAGACTTAATCTTAGCCTTTGCACTAAGCTGTATAACAAACACATCAGATTGAACCATATTTGGTACATCAACTGCCTGTTTTTTCAATGCATTAATAGTTCTTTCAACTCCACCAGCATATCCAATACATGAAACATCCGGCCCACCCAATTGTTTAACTAAACCATCATATCTACCTCCGCCACCAATAGCTAAATCTTCATGCCCTCTGACAACCACCTCAAACAAAGTGTGAGTATAGTAATCCAAACCCCGAACTAAACTAGGGTCTAACTCATAATTAATTTGCATATCATCCAAGTATTCCAAAACCTTAGTAAAGCGTTTCTTAGAAACTTCATCTAAATTATCTATCAAAACCGTGCCAGTTTCTTCCGTTATAGATCGACAATTAGAAACCTTACAATCTAGTACCCTTAAAGGATTATTTTTTAATCTTCGCTGGCAATTAGCACATAAATCTTTTTTATGTTTAGACAAAAAACGAGTTAAAGCTGATATCATTTTAGTTCGGGATTTAGTAGTCCCCAAACTATTAATTTTAACCACTACATCTTTTAGTCCAAGCTTTGAATGATATTTAACCACTGTTTGAATTAACAAAGCATCCCCAAGTGGATTTGAATCACCCAAAACCTCCAAACCAAATTGCCAAAATTCTCTAAAACGTCCAGCTTGTGGACGGTCATATCTAAACATTGGTCCCCAATAAAACAATTTAATTGGCTGAGGCAAGGTGTGCATGCCATGCTCGATATATGCTCTGACTACACTAGCCGTACCTTCTGGCCGCAATGCCATACTATTACCGCTTTTATCTTTAAAAACATACATTTCCTTACTAACAATATCTGTAAATTCTCCTACGCTACGTTTAAATAGGTTAGTTGATTCAAAAGTTGGCAAAATTATACGCTCAAATCCAGCTGTAGAAGCAACACTATAAAAATTGTTTTCCAGCCAAAACCAATACTTTTGTTCGTCGGGAAGAACATCTTTTAGTCCCCTGGGAATTTGAATTTTCTGTTTAGCAGACATTTAAACCAAATTTAAACTATTAGCTACGTTTTGATTGCCTACCCCATAAAAGCATGGGGGCGGCAATAAATATAGAAGAATATGTCCCCACTATTACACCTATAATCAAAGCTAGGACAAAGAACTTAAGTGTACTCCCGCCAAAGAAGAACATTGCCACTAACACCAAAAGTAATGTAAAAGAAGTGTTAATAGAGCGCACTACTGTTTCAACTATACTATCATTGATGATTGTTTCGATATCTTCACCAGCCCGGCGCCGCAAATTTTCCCGCACTCGATCAAAAGTCACAATGGTATCGTGCACCGAAAAACCTAATAGCGTAAGCACAGCCGTAATAAACATACCATCAATTTCGGCTCCAAAAAACTTGCCTATAATAGCATATAAACCTAGAAGAATTAACATATCATGGACTAAGGCTATTATAGCGGCCATACTAAACCGCCATGAATTCAGGGATCCTGACATGCGCCTAAAAGAATAAGCTATATATAGCAAGATTCCAACTACCGCCAGAATGACAGCGATAATTGCTTTACGAATTACATCATAACCAATACTAGGATCAACACTTTCAAATCTTAATTCGTCTACTTTATCAAAATACTGCAATAAATGAGCTATAATTTCATTTTTCTGGTCATTAACAATTTGTTTGCTCCGAACCATATATCGATTATGATCAACCGTCACTGCGGCTACATCTAAACTAACCACTTCTTTATAACTATCAATTATTAATTGTTTATGATTTAAATCATCATTTGAAGTCTCTATCTGTATTTCTAAAATAGTTCCGCCAGCAAAATCTATACCAGTACGATAACCATAGAAACTCATAGCTAAAATTCCAATAATTATTACAAATAAAGATATACTAAACCAAATTTTACGAACACCTAGTATATTCATCCTGTCTTTCGTACTCCCCATAATTTAAATCTGTGCGCTAATCCAGTAGCAGCCACCAACCGCAATAAGGTATGTGTAATAGTAATGGCACTAAACATACTAACAATTACACCTATGCCCAAAGTTAAGGCAAAACCACGAATCAGCCCTGAGCCAAAATAATAAAGAATTATACAAGTAATTATAGTGGCTACATTAGAATCTCTAATTGAATTCCAAGCCCGGGTAAAACCAGCATCCACTGCCGCCACAACACTTCTATCCTCTCTTAATTCTTCTTTCATACGTTCAAATATAAGAATGTTAGCATCAATAGCCATACCAATTGAAATAATAAACCCAGCAATTCCAGCCAAGGTTAAAGTAACAGGAATATAAATATAAATTGCCAAGGTAATGATGGTATACATAATCAAAGCCACGGCAGCAATAAGCCCAGGCAAGCGATAATAGATTATCATAAACAACAACACTAACAGTAATCCTAATACACCAGCTATTATACTTTTATCCACAGATTCCTGACCTAAAGTAGCTCCTATATTACTTTGAGAAATCAAAGCAATCGGCACTGGCAAAGCACCAGCATTGAGCTGGATTGCTAATTTTCTGGCAGATTCTAATGTAAAATCTCCACTGATGATAGCATTACCATCAGTAATTTCATCCTGCACTATTGGAGCTGACAGCAAAGTTTTGTCCAAAAATATAGCCAAAGGCTTTTTAATGTTAGCTTTAGTGGCCTCAGCAAAAATATTAGCTCCTTCGGAATCAAATTCAATGGATATTTGAGGTCGACGGACTATAGAAGTACCACTTTGATCAATAAATACTTCAGCTCGCTTAAAATAAGCTCCAGTTAGACCAATATCTACCCAATCTTCATAGTTATATGATTTAGATTGATTATTCTCGTCTAAACTTTTATCTTTAATTCCAGCTCTAAATTCTAATTGAGCCGTTTCACCAATTAAATTAATTGCTTCGTTAATATTCTGAATGCCTGGCAATTCCACAATCACTCGAGAATTATCATGAGTTTTTTGAATAACTGGCTCTGCTACTCCCAACGCATCAATTCTTCTTCTAATTACATCTACAACACCAGTTACAGCATCATTTTCTTCACCGGGTTCAATTTTGCTTAAATCTGTCTGATAAACCAAATGGGCACCCCCTTGAAGATCCAATCCTTTATGTATTGACCAACCATCTTTAAAGCCAACAAACTTGGCCAAAGCTGGAACATCGATTATCAGAGCAGCTAATAATACGACTATAACCAATAAAAATAACCAACCGGTTTTTTTGAAAATCATCTATAATAACAATTTTTAGGGATACTTTACTTTATTAGCTTATATTATTACAGATACTGTGTCATCTTTTTTGCTTTAATCTGTGAAATCAATTTTCTAGAACTCATTATGACTGTCTTTTTATTTAATTAACATATATAAATTATTCGTGCTTCTGTTACATTTTATATATATGGCATAAACATCTTTTCTACTTCTATGAAAAAACGACTATTTATAGCATTAAATCTTAGTAATGAAACCAAATTAAAAATTGGGCAAGTTTTAAACTGTTTGCCTAATGATAAAGATATTAAAAAAACAAAAATAGATAATCTGCATCTAACTTTACAGTTTATAGGAAATGTTGATGAAGACATTATCCCCGAAATACAAAATACTCTCAATAAAATAGCTCCCCTCTACAAACCTTTTCACATTACCCTTGGTCAAGTTAGATCCTTCCCCAATCTTCAAAATCCCAGAATTATTTGGATTGGCGTTAACTCTCCTAAACTTCCTAAGATACAGCTTCACATTAGACAAGAATTAGAAAAGATTATAACTAATTTAGATGCCAAGTCGTTTTCTTCACATATTACACTGGCCCGAATCAAATCGCCCTTATCTAATATTCAAAACACTCAACTGCAAAGCTGTTACAAATTAAATAATGAACAAATAACTAACAAAATTGAATCAATTGACTTGATGGCCAGCCAACTCACTTCCCA
>SDBT01016213.1_pt1 | contig 11802 bp, 11 predicted proteins | sample 2277101 | NCBI WGS metagenome assembly SDBT01 (sample SAMN10404973, study PRJNA504765) | marine sediment metagenome | isolation source: marine sediment core GS10_PC15, 103 cmbsf | place: Arctic Ocean: Southern Knipovich Ridge | collected 2010
AGAGGTCAATCTTAAAGAGCGTGATACGCTCGGGAGTGTATGATGAAGGTAAAAGCATATCTAGCGGCTATTCTGATTTTCAATGGATTTATATCTTATAATGTGCATGCAATCATGGGGCCAAAAAGTAATGCGCATGCATTCATGGGGCCAAAGAGATGGGCTCAGTGTGCGTTTATGCCGGGTAAATATGAGTGCTCAGTAGAAGAAAAAAAGAAGGCCCGGAAATGGCTTGCTGGTGCGAGCGTGATAGTAATCTCTGCTATTGCTGCTGGGCTTGGAATAAAGATGACAAAAGATGAAATTAAAAAAAGAAAACAATCTGCACAACAAGATCCAGAAGGAGTAGGGGAGCCCACACAAGCTGCAGAATATGATATACAGCCAAAGATACAAGCATTTCGTGATCTCTCAAAAAAAGCTTCTGATTTATCTACGCAGTTCAAAGAAATTACAGAAAGAGCAAAGATCGATGTCTCTGAAAGGGATATTAAGCAATTACAAGAAGATATAAACACATTAAATGGCATGTGGGGTTTTGTTGGAATAATCCAGCGCAATCTTAGAGCTTTGGATACCATTTTCGAGGATTCTATTTGGAACCGAATCAATAAAAAAGACCAAGGTATAATAACTTTATCATACACCTCTATTGGTAAACATCTAGAAGGTATCTCTCAGGCGAATATCAACGACCTAATTACAAAATTGGAAAACGATTTAAGCTTAAAAGAGTTTTCCGAGAAAGGTAGATAAAAGAATAAGTTCTTCGATGTGTTGCTGCAATAGGATCATGTATGGCGTTTATACGTGGCAATAACTTCAGCTGTTGCTAAGATATGATCTTTCATAGCGGTTTCAATCGACTGTTTTGTTTCACCGGCAGGTAGATCAATTTCTATATCCAAGGCGTAGAGCTTTATGCAATATCGTTGAATATCTGGGCCTGGTTCAGGCCATGGGCCGCTATAATCCTCTTCTCCCCTATCATTTGTTCCCAGTTTGGCAAACTCTGGAACGGCATTAGTTGTAATTTCACGTACATCCCCAGGAATATCGAAGACAATCCAAAGGGTTAATGGAGTGCTTCTACTGGGTATATCAAGACCTTCCATGATGAGGGTAAAACTTTTTGTTCCTTCAGGAACATCATGCCACGTAAGGCCCGGGGAAATTTCTTCACCATCACAGGTATATTTTATGGGTATTGTATTACCATAACTATAGGTAAATGCTTCAACACGTACTATCATCTGCAACCTTTCAAAGAAATAAAATCAACATAAGCAGTCTTCAAAACATTAAATACATTAAATCAATTTTTTCAAAAATAAAAGAAGGGATGATAGTATATCCGTTAAAATTTCTATTGATTTTTACGTGTGACCATTCTTATGATAGGCAGCAGTAATACTGTTTTTCAAATAAAAAAGGGGAATCTGATGAAAAAAGTTCTTATGCTTATTATTTCTCTATCGATAATTTCTTCAAGTACCATATTTTGCGCAAAAGACAAGCGTATACCCGGGGCAGCCAAAGATGTGCTTATTAGATCGGATGCTGGCAATCCCATTATGGGACAAGAAGAGGCTAACCTTAGGGAGATTAAGGAAATTGCTAGAACAATTTTAAAAAACCCAAAATCACGTGCGAACTCGAAACGTGCTAACAGAATAATTAATCTTGCAATGGCTATGGGACAAGAAGAGGCTAACCTTAGGGAGATTAAGAATCTTGCTTTAGCAATTTCAAAAAACCCAAAATCACATGAGAACTCGAGACGTGCTAAAAAAATAATGAATCGTGCAAGCGATTTGCTATAGATTTTTTTGTAAAATCTCAATCAAACAAAGAATTTGAAACTAAAGCTTCTGAATTATTCATCTGTGCTCCAACAGCAAATTCTAGATCAATATATTCTTCCAGCGCATTATGCTGGAGATCGAGCAGTTTTAGCTTGCTTTGGAATAAAGCAATCTGTGTTTCAAGAAACAGGATCATGCTCATTTGCATCCGATCGAAAAATTCCTTGCTAAATTCGATGGCTTTCGTAGTGGGGGGCAGGACTTCCTGATTGTACCGATCAATTTGCTCAAGATATGATTGGTACGCGAGGTATCGCGTGGTAATGTTTTTGAGAATCATGAGTTGTTGCGCATAGAGTGTTTTTTCTGCCTGTTTATATTCATAGCGAGCATGTTCGATATTGCCAGCATTGGTGTTAAAGAGCGGAATACTAACTCCAAAAGAAGGGCCCACGCCGGACGTCCCTTTTTCAAAATCACGCTCATACGAAATGCCGAATTGTACATCGTCAATAATGCGTGATGCTTCATAGCTAATCGAATGCTTTGCTCTGGCCATTTTTGCCTGTTCAATTAAAACCATCGGATGCGATGAGAGTGCGAAATCCTCTAATGTTTCCTGAGATCTATTGAGAGGAGCAAGGGGTAATGTATCGAGAAGCGTTATTGTTTGAGATGAAATAGAGCCGCCGAGTATTTCATGCAAAGCGATGAATGCTGTACGCACTGCTGCTTCAGAATCGATAGTTTTTGCACGCCATTCTCCCAGCTTGCTTGCAGCAAAATATTTGTCTAGATCAGTGCCGAATCCAAATTGATAGCGATAGTCGATTCTTTCTTTCAGCGTTTCTATAACGGCGGTTATTTCTCTCACTGATTCTAAATACTCTTGATTATGTACGCACATAACATACTTGAGTTGAATCTCTTTGCGCAGCTGCAGTACCTCGGTAACAATTTCATACGTTTTTACTTCCAAATTATCTTGCGCTACCCTTTTGCGCAACGGTACTTGCCATAAATCAGATAATAAAAAGCTGGCAGAGAGCTCGATGTTTGTGTGATTGTCATCTTTTTTGGGGACTTTAAATATCGATTCAATGTGTGGATTAGTATAAAAGCCTGCTTGTATGAGATCGGCTTTGCGAATGCCAATTTCTTCAAAATGAGCTTGAAGTGTTGGGTTGTGGTTGAGTCCTAATGCGATTGCATCCTGTAGTGTGATGCCACGAGCAATGGCTTCAGTTGCTTGGAGTATATTGGGGGTTTTGCGCCACTGAGGTTTTGTATTGATGCGCTGTTCTGACTGCTTCTGAATTGGTTCAAAAACTTTTTTTTGGTTTACCCTCCTGCAGTGAGGTAGCAGTATCAACAAAGCGATGATCGATGCAGAGTGTTTGTTCATGCTACGCCTCTTTGCTTTGTGGGTGCACCCACGGTTCATGTTTACTTTTTGGAATAACATGCAGAAGTGTAAACATTCCTCCATGCTCCATATATCCCATGGGAATTTCCGCATGAGCATTTACAATATGATGAAGTTTATGGCAATGCAGTCGCCAAATACCTGGGTTCCATGCGGTAAATTCAACGTCGCGGGTACTCCCTGCAGAAACTAAAATTGTAGACCCTTTAGTTTGAGCCGAAGGTTGAATGGGCCCTCCTTCTGTGCCGACATTCGTCCAAATATAGCCATGAATATGTATTGGATGGCTGTCCATGATAATGTTGCTAAATCGAATACGAACTCTATCTCCTTGATTAACTGTTAAAACAGGAATATTAGGAGCAGCAAGCCCATTAAAGGTAAACCAATTAAAGTCCATCGTTATTAAATTCAGATATTCACTTCCTGGAGGAATTGCCCATTGCTGGAGCATAATTACAAAATCTTTATCAATGGGCGTTTCATATTTTTTTGGATGTATGACGAATGTGCCGCTTAGGCCCATGTGATCTTGCCTCATGACATTGTATCCTGAGTGATACATAACCGTTCCAGATTGATACAGCGTGAATTCGTATATGTATTCTTCGCCTGGCATGATGGGACGTTGCGTTTCAGGAGCGGCGCCATCTTGGTTATTTGGTAATTCTATGCCGTGCCAATGTATTGAAGTAGGTTCAGGAAGTTCATTTTTAACAATAATGCGCACGCGATCACCCTCGATCGCTTCAATGGTTGGGCCAGGCGTGGTTCCATTGTATCCCCAACATTTAACTTTTTGATAGCGAGGCACGTGATGCGTGGCATGTGGAACTTTGTTTTGAGCTGGTATGAGATGGGCAGTGGTTGATTCGCTTTCATTCACCATAAGTTGTTCAATTGGTTGCACAATCAATCTGAATACTTTTACCTTTCCATCTAATTCATAGCCTAATGGAGGTACGCTCGGAGTCTCCACCACTCCCATCTGTTTGCCGGTTAAGGGAGGGGGAGGAGATAATTTTTGCGATGGTTTTTTCCACGGGATGATGGGACGATCTAGCTTTTGAGGTTTTGTTTGAGGAATTACCAGTGCACTTTGTGATCCAAGCCAAAAGAGAGTTATATTTTCGGGTAACAGTTTCTTTTTGGGGATGTTTCCTAAAAACAACTGAATTGGTTGATTATTGTGAGAGAGAAACTGTGCATTGAGTGTTAATGCATTACAGAGAATAAAAATAAATAGTACGATGCCCATTACTCTCCTTTAATAGAGAATTAAGCATACAAATTTTTTTGGAACTGTAAATAAGGTCTGGGATTATGAGCGAATTGTTGTTTTACATTATCGCAACAATCAGTGTTCCCCAGATGGTAAGAATAAAATTACCGATCGCATAGGGAACGCTGTATCCAAGGGCAGGTGCTGAACTATCGGACTCATTTTTTAACACATTTAAAGATGGTGTTGCCGTTCCTGCTCCCGTTAATGCGCCCAGTAGCAACACAGGATTTAACCTAAGAACAAACTTGCCAAAAATAAGACCCAAAATGTGTGGCGTAAGTGTTAAAATAACTCCTGCAAAGAATAAGGTAGTACCTTGAGTTTGGAGCGCATGCACTGCACGTGGCCCTGCCGTAAGCCCAACGCAGGCGATAAATAAATTTAAGCCAAGATCTGAAAGGATCCATTGCGCAGCTGGAGGGATACCACTAATTTTTGGATAGATAGATTGTAGCAAACCAAATAGCAAACCTACCAACAGCACACCACCACCTATACCAAGTGTTAAGGTTATGAAGCCCATTTTTGCTGTTGCTAATCCAACTAAGGTTCCTAAAAAGCAGCCAAGTCCTACCATTACTATATTTGATTCTTTTGTTTCTTTTTCGGGAGGGCTCACTTTATCTTCAGGAGTGCCGCCAGCTAGTTGTGTTTCTAATTTTTGTGCTTCAACTTTGAGATTCATTTTAAGTAATCGAGGAACGATCTTATAAAAGAGAATGAGGCCTGCAACGCCAAAAAGGTAGGTAATTGCGTAGGCTATAGCCACATCAGTCTCTAATAAAGCTTGTTGAGCAGCAGGTATAGAGAGATTTCTGATGGCATCTTCAGCCGTCCCTATTATGGAAGATTGCGTCATGGCGCCACTCAGAAGCCCTGCGGTGGTTCCTTGATTAAAGCCAAATAGTTTACCCAGTAGGATTGCGGTGATGAGTCCAATTATTGCTACAAATACGGAAAGAATAACATACTGCAAACCTTCTTTTTTTAAGCCACCAAAAAATTGTGGTCCAACTTTATAGCCTATGGTGAAAATAAATAATGCAAATGCAACTGACTTTATTAATGGCGTTATGGTAACACCTATCTGCCCTAAAACGAGTGCTGCGAGTAATACACTTGCCGTTGACCCCAAGCTAAATCCAAAAACGTTGATTTTACCAACATAGTATCCAATCGCAAGTGAGAGAAAGAGTAATAATTGGGGATGATCGCGACAGATTGTGGCAATACCTTGTCCTATCTCATGAATTATCATTGATACTTTCCTTACTTATTTTTTTGATTTCCAGTGTTTGTAATATTGCTCTAAAAGCCAGCTTATAGATTTACCGATTTCTTCATAGGCATCATCTGGAAGGTTGGCAAGTGAAACACGAACAGACATGTTAGGTGCATCAAAGCCCCCGCCATCAAGTAATACAACAGCTCGTTCTTCTGCAAGGCGTACGACAAAATCAATTGGTTCAAATGTTTTGAGCAAGTAATCGGCAAATTTTTTGCCATATCTTTTTGCGGCAAGTTTAGGAATATCAATAATAGTGTAATAATGGGTGCCATACGGATCTTTGGGAATATCAATGCCGATGCCTTTATATAATGTGTCAAATCTTTTGGCAAGAATATCCTGCGCAAATTTTTTGTATGTTCCTTTTTTATCCATAAGGGATGCTATAGAAAAAAGTGTCATTACAACTTGTTGGGGAGTGGAAACACCAGACGTATGATGAAGCGCTACCGCTCTACTATCGGCGACCATTCGTTCTATAAATTTAAGTTTTTCAGGGTAGAGCGCTACAGTGCTGTAGCGTTTATTGAGTATTTTTTTATCTTTAGCGGGCAGCTTTGCGATCTTTTCATCAAGAATGTTTTTTTCATGAATAGCTATCACCCCCAATCGCCACCCTGTTGCACCAAAGTATTTTGAGAAAGAATATACTAATATGGTGTTGTGCGGTGCAGCGGCAGCAAGAGACTTGAATCCGTTTACAAATGTGCCATACACATCATCAGTAAGGATAATGAGATCTTTGCGTTTCTTTTTAATAAGATCAGCTATTTTTTTGAAGCTTTTTGGTTGTATCATCACTGATGTGGGATTAGAAGGATGCACCAGAAAGAAGGCCTTAATTTTAGGATTTTCCAATTTTTTTAGTTCTTTATCTGGGTATTGCCACCCTTTATTTTCATCCTGCTCTATTTTTATAGTTACAAACTTGTAATCATTTAGATTTGGAATCTCAATGTATGGCGTAAAAATAGGTGTGCCGAGTGCAATAGTATCGCCCTTATGCAGAATTTTGTTTTCCATGAGACTATGAAAAATATAAGCCATTGCAGCGGTGCCACCTTCTGTAGCAAATAAATCAAATTTACCACATCTCTTTCCATCCAAAATTTCTTTCATAAGATACGGATGAATTGCTTTTTCATTAAAATCTAAAATGCGATCTGGTGTGGGATAATGATCCCCTAAAATGGCATCTACAATTTGGCTTATAAAATCTTCTGGGTTAATTTTTAATTCTTTGTGAGCATAAGCTACTGCTTTCTTGAGAAACGCAACTCCCGGGGCCTTTGCATTTTTTTTTAAGAACGCATTAAATCGTTTCTCTATCCCTCTTTTTTCTGCCGGACTGCCAAATCCAGGTCTGAGTTCATTTCTTTTCGATTCTTGCATGGCAAAGTGACCTAATTGAAAAAAAGCTTCTCTTGGTTCAACAGCAAGCCAGTTGGGATTTCCGCGGCCAGCATTGAGCATCATGCGCTCGTCATTTGATTCTGACATTGAAATAAGTTTATTTTTCAGTTCGAATGGGCTTAACCGTTCATACTGTTTTTCTTCAGTAATTTTCATGAGCACTTCTCCTTTTTTAACGAGATAATTGTTTACTATGTAGCATGTGAGGGGAGATAAGTCTATAGAGGGGATAGACAGGTTCTAAAATAGTTACAAGACGTTTGGCTTAGCAAATTTCTTAACTCTCATCAAACTTTTTACGCCGCATTTTTTTAAGCGCTCCGTGCTTTTTCTTTTTTTGTAAACGAGCTTCTTTTGCTTTTTTTGGCACACGAGACTTAATACGTTTTTTAGGGACATAAAGCGCTTTGCGTACTTTTTGCGCAAGCAATGCAAGAGCTGTTTTTTTATTTTGTTGCTGGCTGCGCGATGCGCCGCTGTGCACAATGAGATCACCATCACTGGTTAGCTCTGCATGTAATTTTTCTAATACCAGCTTTTTTGCTATGTCATCCAAGGCATGTGTTTGATTAACATTCCACCGCACGGTGATGCGCGTACTTGTTTTATTGACGTGTTGGCCGCCTGGGCCGCCAGCTCTACTTGCAGTGATCTCAAGTTCATGACCAGGAATTACAATGCTATTTTTAATAGGGACGTCATCTTTCATAAGATCCTTCAGTCTTTTTCGGATTCAAAATAGTAAAGGCGCGATCAAGATGTACATAGCCGCCGTCAACAGTTAGAAACTGCCCCGTCGTATGGCTTGCAAGCGGCGAAGCGATAAAAAGGACGGTGTTAGCAATTTCTTGTGTTGTTGTCATGCGCTGCTCAAGAGGAATTTTTTCTTTTATCTGCTGTAACGTGTGTTCTGGATGTGCAAACGAAGCAATCCATTGTTGATAAGCGTCTGTGAATACTTCAGCAGGGACAACGGCATTTACGCGAATCCCATACGGAGCGAGTTCGACTGCCCATTCTCGCGTTAAGGCAAGAATGGCACCCTTGGCTGCTGCATAGCCGGAGGTATTTCCCTGTCCAGTCAGGGCAACTTTTGATGCAATATTAATAACAGTTCCCTTACTCTTTTTAAGTGGCTCAACTGCATAATGAAGCATCATAAAATAATGCATAAGATTCATTTCAACCGATTTTTTGAACGCAGAAGGAGATGCGCTTAGGCCAATTTTATCATTATATCCGGCATTATTAATAAGAACATCGATGCGATCAAAATACTTTAATGCTTCAGTCACCACTTGCTTGCAGGTCTCTTCATTAGTGAGGTTACCATGCACAAACAGATGCTTTTTACTTATGTTTGATAATTCATGGGATAATTGTGTGCCCAGCTCTTTATTCATATCGACGAAAACAACTATAGCGCCATGCTGGGTGCATGCTTTTACAATTGTACGTCCAATACCTGATGCACCGCCCGTCACAATAACAACTTTGTTTTGCAACAATGAGGGTGAAAATAAGCTATCGGCGTGAACAGTATGCATTATAAAAAGAATGCATGTAAGAACATACAAACGCAGTTTACTATTCCCACTCAATAGTGGCTGGTGGTTTACTTGATATATCATAGGTAACTCGTGAAATGGAGCTTATTTCATTTACAATACGGTTGGCCACGCGTGTTAAAAAATCGTGTGATAAATCTGCCCAGTTAGCCGTCATAAAGTCGGTAGTTGTTACGGCGCGTAAAGCAATCACATTTCCATAATGGCGCGCATCTCCTTTTACACCAACAGATTTTACGGGAAGAAACACAGCAAATGCTTGGCCAACTTTATCATATAGTTGGTGAGCATGGAGCTCTTCGATAAAAATAGCATCCGCTTTGCGCAATGCATCTAAATATTCTTTTTTAATTTCTCCGAGCATGCGCACTGCGAGTCCGGGGCCTGGAAATGGATGGCGATACACCAGATTTTTTGGTAGGACGAGTTCCATGCCGAGCTTGCGCACTTCATCTTTAAATAATGATTTGAGAGGTTCAAGAAGTTTCAGATGCATTTTTTCAGGAAGGCCGCCTACATTGTGATGAGATTTGATAGTGGCATTTTGAGAGGATTCAATAATATCCGGATAAATCGTTCCTTGCGCAAGCCATTGCGCGTCAATTTTGCGTGCATGCTCTTCAAAAATGCTAATAAACTCATACCCAATAATTTTACGTTTCTGTTCTGGATCAGTGATGCTCTTTAAGGCTTTCAAAAAACGATCGGATGCATCGATGCATGTTACTTGGACACCCAGCTTATTTTGTAAAATATCTATGGCTTTTTGTTCGTCAAAGCGCAATAATCCGGTATCAACAAACACGCAATGCAGCTGCTTTCCTAAAGCTCGATGGAGCAATGCGGCAACCACGGATGAATCAACGCCACCCGATACCGCGTGAAGGACATGCTCAGTGCCAACTTGTTTGTGAATAGATGCAATCGTTTCATCAATGATATTTTTGGGTTGCCATAATGGCTGTGTGTTGCAAATGTGCCGTACAAAATTTTCTAAAATTTGTGTGCCCTGCTGTGTATTAGTGACTTCAGCATGAAATTGAATGGCATAATAGTGTCGTGAGGGATCTTCTATGGCAGCATGAGCGCATCGTTTGCTATAGGCACTGCGTTTAAATCCTGCTGGGAGTGTGGCTACCTGATCATGGTGGCTCATCCAGACATTTAGTGATTCAGTATTAATTGATTTGAATAGCAGTGATTCAGTATCAATAGTAATTGGCGTATGGCCAAATTCAGCATGAGATGATTGTATAGCGCCACCTAATTGGTGCGCCATGGCATGCATACCGTAACAAATACCGAGTACGGGACAACCAAGAGCAAAAACTATGTCAGGAGCGGCAAGTGCATTTTGTTCGGTAATTGATTGTGGGCCACCAGATAAAATAATTCCCTGGGGTGCAAAATTTCTGATTTTTTGTTCACTTAGCGTAAATGGATGAAGCTCACAATAAACTCCCATTTCTCGCACACGTCGTGCAATGAGCTGACTGTATTGAGAATGAAAATCAAGAATTAAAATGCGCTGGCTTTGTGCGTTGCTGAAGTCGGTTGGTATTGCTGTGAGGGGAATTGCTTGTGATGCAGTTGATGCAGCTCTTTTCATACACGCTCCAGTTTTGAAAATGTTTTTCGAAACCATATGATTAATTTTGTATTCGGTCAAATATTTTTCTCCGTCGCCAGAATATCAGAAGTTGCTTCAAGAATGAATGACAGGAGAACCCGCCGAAGCCCTAGGCGACTGTGTGCGGCGAAACTTTAGCGTAGGCGAAGGCTGGGTAGGTTTTACAGAAGCACAAAATTGGTATAATCTGTGCCGAATAAAACCACAAAAAAGGGAAAAAAATATGATTGATATTATTGCACTTCATGCATTGTTTGGCACGTCTATTCCCATCAGTAAAAAATTATTAAGCTTCACTTCTCCAGTTCTTTTAACTGGCCTGCGCATGACGATTGCGGGATCGATTTTGATGCTGTTTAACATTTTTTGGCAGAAAAAAGCAGTAGGCATGCAGAAAAAGTTTTGGTCCTATTATGCTCAGATCATTCTTATTGGTGTGTATTTTAGATACATACTTCGGTACTGGGGGTTAAAACACATGCCGGCCGTTAAAATGGGTTTTTTAGTGAATTCAACTCCATTTATAGCAGCGATTTTTTCTTATATTTTCTTTAATGAGCTTTTAACGCGCAAGCAATGGATTGGTTTAACGTTGGGTTTTCTAGGATACATTCCCATTTTGCTTACGACGTCTTCCTCTGAGCAAAAGTTTGGGGAAATGTTTTTTATTTCATGGCCAGAGATCGCTATTTTTGTATCAGTTATAGCCTACTGTTACTACATGACCATTTCGCGACGGTTAATTAGAGATCATAATCATTCTGCTTCTTTAACGAATGGTATTCGCATGTTTGGAGGAGGTTTTCTTGCGCTCATCACGGCATTTGCAATTGAACCGATCGCCATTAGTAATGTAGGAGAATTTACGCTTTGGCTGGCGGTGTTGATTGTGGTGAGTAATATTATCTGTCACAATTTCTGTTTACATCTACTAAAATATTATAGTATCACATTTCTTTCTTTTACCGATTTTTTGAGTCCGATTTTTACCGGTATATATAGTTGGTATTTCTTAAAAGAAACAATTACCTGGAACTACTTTGTAGGAGCGGCGGTTATTATTTTTGGTCTGTATTTATTTTACCAAGATGAATTAGGAGTGAGTTATGCAAAAGGAAAAAGTGTTGCAGCAGCCTGATGCTGTTTTAGGACGTAAAATTAATGAAGGCAAAACAAAAATTGTGTCGGAATGGGCAGCTGATACAAAGAAGGTGGTATTGAGTGCCAAAGATGATATTACGGCGTTCAACAAACAGAAACATGATATTATTGAGGGAAAATCTCGGTTTGCTACACATACCACATGCAATGTATTTCGCTTTTTAAAAGAATGTGGATTGCCCGTTGCATTTGATGAACAAATCAGTGAAACGCAATTTGTTGCGCC
>SDBT01016214.1_pt1 | contig 11802 bp, 7 predicted proteins | sample 2277101 | NCBI WGS metagenome assembly SDBT01 (sample SAMN10404973, study PRJNA504765) | marine sediment metagenome | isolation source: marine sediment core GS10_PC15, 103 cmbsf | place: Arctic Ocean: Southern Knipovich Ridge | collected 2010
AATGGCAAAAAACATTTCAAGAGACTTTTGGAGAGATAGAATTAACTAGAGAAGAAGAAGAGATTCAAGAACAAGAAAACTTAAGTACTTCAAAAATTTGGCAAAGAAAATATTTTACTTTTGCAAGAAAACATTTTGAGGCTTTCCCTTCTTATCTGCTCGCTATTTCTTCGACTGAGATTTCTTCTTTACCATTTAAGTTAGCCCAGGATTTTCATTTTATTAAGCAATTACAAACAAAAAAGAATTTACCTCTCAAATATGTTCCAGCTGATCTTAAAAAGAATAAAGAGATTGTCTTAGCTGCTGTAAAACAAGAGGGCTTGGCTCTTGAATATGCTCACGAAGATCTTAAAAAAGATAGAGAGATTGTCTTAGCTGCTGTAAAACAAGAGGGATGGGCTCTTGAATATGCTCACGAAGATCTTAAAAAAGATAAAGAGTTTGTCTTAGCTGCTGTAAAACAAAATGGAGAGGCTCTTAAATATGCTCACGAAGACCTTAAAAAAGATAAAGAGTTTGTCTTAGCTGCTGTAAAACAAAATGGAGAGGCTCTTAAATATGCTCACGAAGACCTTAAAAAAGATAAAGAGTTTGTCTTAGCTGCTGTAAAACGACATGGCTGGGCTCTTAAATATGCTCACGAAGGTCTTAAAAAAGATAAAGAGTTTGTCTTAGCTGCTGTAAAACAAAATGACTTGGCTCTTGAATATGCTCACGAAGATCTTAAAAAAGATAAAGAGTTTGTCTTAGCTGCTGTAAAACAAAATGGCTGGGCTCTTCGATATGCTCACGAAGATCTTAAAAAAGATAAAGAGTTTGTCTTAGCTGCTGTAAAACAAAATGGCGGGGCTCTTTGCGCTGCTCACGAAGATCTTAAAAAAGATAAAGAGGTTGTCTTAGCTGCTGTAAAAGAAGATGGCTGGGCTCTTCGATATGCTCACGAAGATCTTAAAAAAGATAGAGAGATTGTCTTAGCTGCTGTAAAAGAAGATGGCTGGGCTCTTCTATATGCTCACGAAGATCTTAAAAAAGATAAAGAGATTGTCTTAGCTGCTGTAAAACAAGATGGCTGGGCTCTTGAATATGCTCACGAAGATCTTAAAAAAGATAAAGATGTTGTCTTAGCTGCTGTAAAACAAAAGGGCCGGGCTCTTAAAGATGCTCACGAAGATCTTAAAAAAGATAAAGAGGTTGTCTTATCTGCTGTAAAACAAAATGGCGAGGCTCTTGAATATGCTCACGAAGATCTTAAAAAAGATAAAGAGGTTTGCTTAGCTGCTGAAAGACATTAAAATTCTGATATGCTACAAACTAAATTTTGTCGTGTACAGAGATTAAAAAAACACTAAAAAGCATGAGGCTAATAGTTTCTCAATATCTCTCCAGAAAGCCCCATGTTTTATTAAAGATTTTAGTGTCCTATTTCACGCCGATTTTGGAGTGTCGTCATACTTAAACCTGCTATTATCAATAGCAATATTAATCCTAGAGCGGCCCAAGGACTAAACGCATAACTCGCTACTACTCTCAAGGCAATAGCAGCTACAAATGCTGTCACAACACCTATGACTTTTGCTGCAGATAGTAGAAAGGAAACTAGGGGTTTTAAAGCAGTTTTAATATTGCTCCAAACACTTACTCTTCCAGAAAGAAGCGGCGAGCTCTCATTATTATGGTTTGGTATTACGCCCTCTGAGGCTTCTTCTACCCTAGCATCAGTCAAGGTTGAAAGTTTCTTATCAACAACAGGGGGTATTTGTTCATGCCCTGGGTGATTGGGTTCTAGTTTAAGCGGTTATTGAACTCATAGTATTTCTCCGTTTTTTATTAAAATTATTTTATTTATTATCAAAATAACTACATTATTATTAAATAATAATAATGTAGTTATAGATTATTTACTAATATTAGTAAATATTTTACTTTAATCTTAAAAAAAACGCCTAAGCAACTTATAACTAATGACATAACAGGATTTATTTATTTATTTTTAATAATCTAAAAATTCTATTATCTGTTCCATTACTCGATAGTTCTCGCTTAAAGATATGTAAAGTAAACATTTTAATCATTTCTTTAAACTAGTTAATGCTATATAATTAAACTTATAAATTATTAATAATACTTTTTATAAAAACATTATAATAAAACGCAATGTAAGGAGGCAATAACATGTCGATTCCTAAAATATTAACTTTTTCAAAAGAAGCTAAATTCCCAGTTCCCGAAAGAGTTCAAGAAAATGTAAAAGCTATGAACTTTTCCAAAAGCATTGGAAATAATAATTTAGGAGCTTCACTATCTTTAGTGTCTAAAAAAACATCCGGACTTATATCAGGGGCAGTAATTATCCCAAATCCAAAATACATAGCAAAAGCAACTCTAAATAAAATTAGAAAAATAAATCCCTTTAGAAATAAACAAGCCACTTCTCAAATCAAAAATAGCACCTATATTGATATGGGAGTTTTTGAAGGATTATTAGGTAAAGCAATTACTTGGTATTCTAAAGATTATCCAAAAGGATATTATGACACTAAAAATTTAGATGCTCAACTAGACTCTGTTTTCAATCCTTTAGTTGCAGATGGTACAGATGAGATAAATTTAAGTTTTGCTCAAATCTCTAATATCGCAGCCATATTAAATCCTGATCTAACTAAATCCTATTCCGGAACAGATAAGATTTTAGAAATTTTAAGATATAATCCATCTGGAGATAATCTAGCCATTAATAAACCAATCGTACAAGATGGCAAAAAATTGCCTCAGGATATCATTCAATACATATCATCTTATGCGAATTCAAAAGGCATAAAAGTTGATCTATCTTTTGGTGGAGCAATAGCTACAAATACTGATTATGTAATTGGCGATCCTACAACTGCTGCAAATAATTTAGTAGCTTTAATGGATAAATATAATATGGAAACAGTTGATTTTGATATAGAAGACGTATCAGGATTAATGGCAAATGGAGACGCTAAAGTACTTTCATTTTTAAAAACGCTTCATAGCGCTTTAGCTGCCAAGAATAAAAAAGTTCTATTAACTGTTCTAGGATCTGCAGCTAACGGCCCTAGAGGGCCTTTAAAAGCGATATTTAATGAGTTTGATTCATGTGCTGATGGAGTTAGATTGATGCTTTATAGTAACGCTCAGTTTTATATCGATGCTAATAACACAGATTGGGGTTTTAAAACATGGGTAGAAATCATTAAAGATCCATCAAAAATAAGCATTGGATTTTATGATAAAATTGCATATGAAACTCCTCAAAGCTCAGATCCTGATTATAGCGCTGAAAAATATAGTGACTTTCCTACAAACCCAACAAGAGCCCAAGCCGCTGCTTGGATCTATAAAAAGGTATCTAAAGATTCGGGGTTAACTATATCTCAATTAGGCGCACCTTTTACTTGGACAGATGATCCCCTTACAATCTCAACTAATCAATTTTTTCAAGATTTTGATAAAGATTTAAATCAGTAATTTTTTAGATCAACTTTGTTAAACACTCCAGCTTTTGCTGGAGTGTTTTTTTTGTTTTTTTTTATAAGAAAGTTTTTAGCTGAAAGAGTTAAAAAAATCATTAAACTTAAAACTATCGCACTTACAATTGTTATTATTGCTATTCTTTATAGTTCCATGTTTTAGGCCACGATCTGTTGAAGATTTGAATCTAAGTACATAATAAGGATCCATTCTTCTAGCAAGTTCAATAAAAAGAATTTTTAATAAAACAGCCATTTTTTTTCTCGTTCGGAGGAGTAATTATTTAAAAAATTATCCCACTCAAAATCATCTATATAAGTTTCTAAAATGTTTGAGCAATCCAGTTGATTATGTAAAGTTTCATGAAGGGAAATAGACGCTACCTTTCGCCTTGAAAGACGCTTCTTCTGGGAGATCTCATTCAGCATAAGCACTGGCAAGGGTTTGCAGGATTTCTCAATTTCACGGACTCCTTGAGGATCTACCACGATAAGCTGGATAAGAGATAATTATATTCTCCTTTATTAAAATTTTTAAGAGAAACGATTATATATTTTAAAATATTGATATTAAGAAAGTCTTAAAAAAAGAGAATAAAAAAGCTGAATAAAAACCTAAAAAAAAAAAAATTATGATCTAAATAATCTCTTATTATATTCTTAATATTTAAAGAATTAATTTGAAAAATATACTACTTTTTTGTAAAAATTGACATAAGTGGTGAAATTAAAAAAACCTAATTAATTGTGAATAAATCAGACTCATTTTATAATGAGCTAAGAAAAAGTAAAAAAACATGAACCAAATACATTTTATAGAACAGTTATATAACAAATATTTTCCTCAAAGCTTTGCTAAGGGTTTGAAGTTAACTCACATATCAGAGGATATGGAAGCGTTGCCTCAAGAAGAGAAAAAAAAGCTAGCAAATACTCTTCTTTCAAAAGCAGAGGAGATATTGTCAAAAGAAGATTTAAATGCTATTAAATTATTTAATGAAGCTGCGCAACTAGACCCAACAAATCCTCTTATTTGGTATAGACAAGGACTTGCTTTTTTTGAATATGGAACAGCTACTAACAATGAAAAGGCTCTGCAACTTGCTAGTAAAAATTTTAAAATAGCAATTAGTTTTGATACAGAAATATTTGATTTTTGGTGGGCTTGGGGAAATGTATTATTTGTACTTGGAAATCAAAAAGAAGAGTATCACTATTTTTTAGAAGCTAAAAAAAAGTATAAACAAGCAATTGGACTTTCTAAAAATCAAACAGATGATATTTTAGCTGAGCTTTATTGGGATAGAGGCCTTATACATACAAAGATAGCAGAGCACTCTGGAGAAGCTATTGATATTAAAAAAGCTATAGAAGATTTTTTAAAATCAATGAGCTACCAAAAAGAAGCACCAGCTTCCTTTTTTAATGACTTAGGATCAGCTTACTTAAAGATGGGAGAGCTTATTAATGATAATAATATCTATCTTCAAGCGATCGATTATTTTAAACTAGCAACTAAAAAATCCCAAAAGTATGTAGATGCTTTTTCTTCAATTGCACATGCATATACCCAACTATATATAAATACATTAGATGAAGGTTATTTTACTTTAGCAAACAAACATTTTGAAATATCTTTAGAGATCAATCCATTAGATGCAACTCTTTGGTTAGATTGGGCTCAGCTTCTAGGAGAGAGCGGAAAATTAAATAGGGATTCAAAAAAATTAAGAGCTTCTATTGAAAAATGTATAAGAGCAAAAAGAAGAGATAAAAAATCAAATCAGATAATCCCTCAATGGGTAGAATCTTTAGCTCTTTTAGGCGCATATACAAATAGATTAGATTTAATAATAGAAGCTGAAAATAAAATAATGAAAGCAACTGATCAATATTCAGATGAGAGCGATCTTTGGTATTCATACGGAATATGTATGAGAGCTTTTGCTATGTATTACGATGATATCGATTATGATTTTTTTGCTATTGAAAAATTTCAAATAGGCCTTTCATTAGATAGAAGCAACCCGGAGCTTTGGGCAGAAATAGCAGCTACGCATTTGGCACTTGGAAAAGATTTAGAAGACATCGATATGTTAGAAAGAGCAATAAAATTTTATGTAAAAGCAATAGATCTAAAACCGGCCTGCCCTTCTATTATTTTTGATTACGCAAAAACACTCACAACACTCGCTCAGCTAACTTTAAATCAAAATACTCTAGAAGAAGGTATTAGACAGTTTGAAATAGCTCTTTCTTTACAAAAAAACGCAATACTCTCGCATCCAGATTGGATTTTTTATTATGGATGCGCTTTAGATCTTTTAGGAGATCTCTTTGAAAAAGAGAGTTTTTATCTAAAAGCTATTGATATCTTTAATAATGTGCTCTTGGTAGATCCTGATTTTGAAAAGATTCATTTTCGATTAGCTCTATCTTTTACACATCTATTAGAAGTGCAACCAAAAACTGAATATTTTGAAAAAGCTAATAACTGCTTTCAAATTGCAACAAAACAAAATATTGAAGATGATACAGTTTGGTTGGAATGGGCTCTGATGTTAATCTCTTACTCCTTTGAAAGCATCGACCCGGATAATCAAAAAAAATATTATCTAGAGGCTGAGCAAAAATTACTTAAAGCAGGAAGCCTTGGCAACCAACACACATATTATCATTTAGCTTGTCTATATTCTCTTTGCTCAAAATTTGAAGAATCAATTAATTTTCTGGAAAAAGCAAAAGAGATCGATATGCTCCCTCCTATTGATGAAATGCTAGATGATGAATGGTTAGATAATTTAAGAGCACATGATCTATTTTCTCAATTTTTATATGAAATTGAAAAAAAACAAAATATCTAGTCTGCATTTCAAGATTTTGCTATAGTAAATTCATATAAATATTAAAGGACCAAATACATGGACAAACGTACAATTATTTTCATTATACTTTTAGCTGCAAGTTTTTATGTAATGCAATTTATTTTCCCGCCTCCAAAAGCAACTGTTCAAGCAACTAAAATAATAACTCAGGAGAAACCTGAAGAGAGAAGAGAGTATGCACCAAGCATAGCGCAAAAAGAGAAAGAGAGTTTTTATGTTATTGAAAATGATTTCCAGCAGCTCGTTTTTTCAACAAAAGGAGGAGCTCTTAGCGAGATAAACCTACCTTTTAAAACAAAACAAAATCAAAAAAGTGTTGTTAATGAAATTGACTTTGATAGAGACATTTTAGAAAAATCAAGACCAAACGCTACTTTTCCGCTTCATTCATATCAAACTTTTGAAGATGGTAAAATTGTTGAAAAAAAAGGGGAATTAAGCGGTTATTATCCACTACTTAGAAGACAAATAATAGGAAGAGAAGAAAATATTTCACCTAGTTTTTATGCATTAAATATAGTTAGCGACCAAGATAATTTAGAAAATTCCATATATAAAGTTGTTAGATTAGAAAAAGATTTTATCGAATTTGAGCTTGAAACATCTAATAGAAGAATTGTAAAAACATATCAGTTTGCTAAAGAAGCTCCCTACACCTTTGAAATGTCCATTAATATAGAGGGAGACTCAAAAAATCTTTGGCTAACATCTGGAGTACCGGAAGTAGAGCTAACATCCGGAAGACACTCCCCCGCTCTAAAAATCAGAACCTATAGAAAACAAAAAAATGTAGTAGATCAGCTCACGCTTCCTAAAAGCATAAGTACAATATCATCAATTTATCCTGATTGGATATGTGATTCTAACGGATTTTTAGGAATCATCGTTGACCCTTTAGATGAGATCCCGCCTGGATACAGAACTAAATATATAGCAGGAAACACACTTCCAACTAGACTTACTTTAATAGACCCTCAATACAAACTATATCCAGCTGATAAATATCCAGGTTATGAGATGTTTTTACCTCTAAAATCTGATAACAAAAAAACAAACTTTAGAATATTTTCAGGTCCTTTTGCTAAAGATATTTTAAAAGCTGTAGATGCAACGTATTCTAATGCGATTACAGGATATAATCCAGAGTATATCGGAGCCAAAAGCTTTCATGGATTTTTTGCTTTTGTATCTGAGCCTTTTGGTAAACTGATGTTTATCTTAATGCAGCTTTTTCATAAAACAACTCACTCTTGGGGCCTTTCAATAATACTTCTAACTTTTGTTTTAAGAGTTATGCTCTATCCTTTAAATGCTTGGACAATAAAATCTCAAATTAAGATGCAAGAGTTTGCTCCTAAAATGAAAGAGCTTCAAAAAAAATACGCAAACAATCCTCAAAAGCAAAAAATGGAAATGGTAAAATTATATAAAACAAAAGGCTCTAATCCATTAATGGGTTGTTTTCCAATGTTTATTCAGCTTCCATTTTTATTTGGTATGTTTGATCTTTTAAAATCTACCTTTGAGCTAAGAGGAGCTGTTTTTATACCGGGATGGATAAATAACTTAACCGCACCTGACGTCCTCTTTAGCTGGTCAATGCCGATTCCTTTAATAGGAACGTCTTTTCATGTCCTGCCTCTTATTATGGGCGCTGTAATGTATCTGCAATCAAAATTCATGGCAAAAAAAACCCAAAAAGATGGACCTTTAACCGATCAAGAAAAGCAGCAAAAAATGTTAACTCTATTTATGCCGTTAATATTTACTTTTATTTTTTATAAAATGCCATCGGGATTAAATATTTACTATTTATTCTTCTCATTATTTGGTATTTTGCAACAATGGATAATGAACAAACAACAAAAGAAAAATTTAATTAAACCATGAAAGCTTGGAAGCTTTTTTTAAGCGATCTAGAAAAAAAGATTGGAGCCACTACTGTTAGGAAGTGGCTCTATAGTTTAAAAGTAATTAAATTTGATGCTTGCAATCTATATTTAGAAGCTGAAAATCATTTTGAAGCTAGATGGTTTGAAGAACATATTAGACCTATTTTAAAAAGGGGCTTTTACAATGAGAATTTCCATAGGATAAAAGTTCATCTCTCTTTAAAAAATGCAGATTTAAAATCCAAAACTATAAAAGATGTAAAAAACCAAATAGTTTCAGATCCTTTAGAGACATATTTAACATTCGCATTTTTTATTGCCTCTGAAAATAATCTAATGAGTGTAAAACTTTTAAAAGAGGCAGTAGATAAAGGCTCTAGTTTTAATCCTATTTTTTTATATGGGCCTAAAGGTTCAGGAAAAACCCATCTTTTGCAAGCAACAGCTCATAAGTTCAAAGAGAAAAATCTAAATGTTTTTTATGTGAATGCTAAAAGCTTTACTAACCATGTAGTCGATGCTATTAGAAATGGGAATATGCAAGAGTTTAGAAAAGCTTATAGAAACTTAGATGTTTTAATAGTAGATGATATTCAGATATTTTCAAGGAAATTCGCAACCCAAGAAGAATTTTTCCATACTTTTAATACACTTCATTCAAACAATAAAACAATAATTTTAAGCTCAAATGTCCCTGTAACTATGTTAGATGATATCGAATCTAGATTAATCTCTCGTTTTGAATGGGGAATATCTCTATTTTTAGAAAAGCTAGAAAAAAAAGAGCTTAAAATAGTTTTAAACAATCAAGCAAGCATTTTAAATCTACACATAAACCCTCAAATAGAGAAATTCATCATAGATAATTTCAAAAGCATAATATCTATAAAAAAAGCTCTAAAAACTCTCGCTTTAAACGAACATTTAGAGAATCAAAAATCTTTAGAGTTACATAAAATTAAAAACTATCTCTCCCCTTTAATCGAAGAAGAAAATCAAAAAACTCTAAGTCAAGATATAATAATAAATGAAGTCTCAATTTATTTTGGCATAACATCCAAAGATATTTTAGGTAGATCTCAAACCAAAGAAAGCACTCTTCCTCGTCAATTTTCTATGTATCTTTGTAGAGAACTTTTAAAAATGCCTTATATGAAAATAGGAAAAGTTTTTACTAGAGATCACTCAACTGTTATGACTAGTGTCAAAACCATTAAAAAAGATCTAGAGGCTAAAAATACCGATATATATTCAGCTTTTATGGAAGTTACAAAAAAACTAAATAATTTTTCTTAATTAATAGCACGTTGCATTATTAAAAAACCGTTTCTAAAAACCTATTCAAATCTATAAATGTAGTAATGATTTTTTTTAGGGACGTTGACCTAGCAGTTTTCTCAACGGTTAACGTGTGAGAATTTCGCTCATAAATAGAGAAAAGACTATTTGTGGATATCGACAACTTCTCGTCCAAAAATGTAATTGAATCCACCGCTTTTAAAATAATGAAAAAAGCCATATTTAATTAAGTTTCAATTTTAAACAATAAAGCTTTGGCAAATTGTGTTATATTTCGATTCTATCGACTTTCTCTAGCAATTTTTTGTTTCGGTTGCTTACCTCCCAACAATACTTTTGTATCTCAATGCCATTAAAAGTCTGTGGCTTCTCTTTGTCGATATACAATGGATCGAGAGCAATAGGCTCCTCTGTACGTACAAAACCCCAAGAAATAGTTTGTCTCTTGAACGGATTATTAATTAATAGATCCCTATTAAAAAAACTATTTTTACTAAGACCCAATCTCTTTAGAGCCTCATCTGAAGTTAACTTTTGAGGAACAATAGTTTTCAATCCTTGGATTGAGGTTAAATAAAGAAATAAAAGTGCATTTGATCCTTGATCCATTAATTTTTTTCTTGCGAGTATTGTAATCTTATCTTCATATGGGCTAACGTCAACTGTGTTATTGTTACCAAAAGTTAAAAAAAGCATTCCACCTACCTTTAGCATTTCTGCTAGCTTGGCAAGTATTTTTGACGGCTGACCGCTATAGCGAAAGGCTCCATGAATATCGATTACGACACTAACACGACCATGAAGAGAATCTGTAGGAAACTCAAGCATGTCATGAAGGAATATATGCAAATGTTCTAAATGGTCTCTTTTTAGCCATTCGATATCATCTTCTGGATTACGTGGCGGGGTTATACCCACTGCATAAAAAACAGCTCCTTTTGGACAAGTTTTCACATAATCTTCACCGGCCGTACCTGTACCACACCCTGAGTCAAAAATGATATCTTCAGGTGTAAGACGCTTTATTATTTCAAGAAATGGCCGATAATCAACGCCTGCTTCATAAGATTTTGACTCTTCAGAGGAAACGCTATAAAAGCTACGAGTCTCTAGCCAAGCCCCTTGATTGCTAGCTGATCTCTCATATCGTATATATCGCTCTATGTCTTTACTTGACATTTCAGATATAGTGGGAGGCAGACTACTGGACATATTAATGTCTCTTATTTTTTATTAATTATTTTCTATATGCTATTAATTATAATTAACAAGTTATAAATTATTAATTATACCATATTAAATATATTTAATCAGTAATATTTTATTATTAACATTTAAATTATAAACGTATAACATTGATAGTTAATAATATATGCAATTGGCAGCTGTGGATTAATTAGTCTGAGCTGCCAAGTCTTAATGAAGTAAGTCTCTAGAAAATCGGTTGTTATATAAAGGATATTGGCATTCAATGAGGTTTACTAGCTCTCTCATGTTCAAGGCTTTATAGTAGTTCACTTTCATTTAGGAAGCAATGATGACTCTGGCTTTTTTCAGATGTCCCTGCCTCGTCTATATCCTATCCTTTCTGGTTGTTATCGAACTTGCATCGATATAAGTTATTATCCATGCCGAACTAACAAAGACAGCTACTCGCTGTCTTTTTTTATAAAACTTATAGTTTTATGATAAAAATTTTGTATCGCTTCTGATTAAACTTTTACGAATCCACCGGCTCCGCCTGGCGCCTCTCCTGAAGGATGCCCTGGCAAAGTTGGTTTAGCTCCTCCTGGCATTGGAAGAGTAAACGGTTCAGGTTCTTTTCCTTCTGAGATATCAATTACAATCTTTCTCCATTTTTCGATAGTCTCTACAAAAAGTGGTGCAAATCTTCTAAGTGCTGAAGCATCAACGCCAAGACCCATATCTAAAACGCAATGAAGTAAAATCAGCTCTTCTTTTACAGCAAGACCAACTCCGCCACCAGCCATTTGACCGCCTAGCATTGATCCTTCTAAAAGTCTTTGATAGAGTTTCAGGATGATTTTATCATCTTTTGGAAGGCCATCTAAAAGAGGTGAATATAAGTATAATCTATCAGAATTAGGCTCATATGTTAAGTGCAAGGAAAAGGTATTATCTATTCCTAAAATACAAGTATTGTTTTCATCAAATCCTAAGCCTTCAAGATTTAATTCTTTTGAAAATTCTTTAAGGTTTGCTTTGGCA
>SDBT01016215.1_pt1 | contig 11802 bp, 26 predicted proteins | sample 2277101 | NCBI WGS metagenome assembly SDBT01 (sample SAMN10404973, study PRJNA504765) | marine sediment metagenome | isolation source: marine sediment core GS10_PC15, 103 cmbsf | place: Arctic Ocean: Southern Knipovich Ridge | collected 2010
GGGTACATAAACGCAATAACCATCCTCTTTCAGCTTTGGTATTTCCTTTTTTTGAGGATCGGATAAACGACCGCCTTTCCTGCGCTTCATTTCAATGAATAGGCCGTGATACGGTCCCGCTGGCACCGGTAGAAATAAATCGGGCACACCAGGTCTAACCCCTTCAGCTTTGAGCTTAGCGGCTTCTACGGGATGCCTTGAACCGCCATTGGGGATAGCAAAGAATCTGTCCCATGGGTAGCCAAACAGTAAGCAATGCTCGATAAACCACTTTTGTTCTTCGTGTTCGAGTGGTATGGCTAATGGCCTGTTCTTATCCATTATTAGAAGGCCTTACCTTTTGGCTCTCGACATAAATATCAAGATCAGCCTTTTTGTAATAAATACCACCAAGCTTGTAATATTCTGGCCCCCTTCCCTGGCTTCGCATATTGCTAAGGCTACCGGTTGTTATATGCAGATATTCGGCGGCTTCACTTGGTGTTACTCGCTCTGGATTATTCATGGTCGATTCCTGGTAGTTAATGTTAATTAATAAACTTTCACGAATAGTACTTGCAATTATCCGTATTGTCAATTAATCTTAAGTCATTCAAACAAACGAGAGCAAATAACATGTACGCACATTACAGCAAGCAAGGATCAACCCACTACATGACAATTTCTAAAGATGTTAGACCGGTTGGGTTGACAGAGGTTTTTAACAGCAAGAAGGAAGCTGTTGAATACGCCAAGAAAGTAAACGCAAAGCCTTGGAATTTCTAGCCATGATCACAACAACAATTAACTTTGACTGCCCTAATTGCCAAAAACAAAACGCAAAAGCTATCTGCTTAGACGGTGATCCGGAGAAGTGGTCTATAGGAACAATTGTTATCTGCGAGGTTCTTGACCATGGCGAAGACAAAGGCTGTGGTGCAACACTGGCAATCAATACAAGGGTAAAGCTCGACTTTAAGGCAACGGTTATATCAACATCTACTGAAATTCAGGAGCAATTATTGTGAGCAGAATTTTTATTGAAATCGGCGTTACCGACAAAGAAATGGTTGAACTGGCGATGTTACGCAAAAAGGGTATTTGCAAAATGACCGACGATGAAAGGTCTAGAGCGGTTACCTTGAACAAAGCCATTGTTGATAAAGCCATTGCCAGCTATGCGGATCGTGAGTCATGAAAATACTTTCTTATTGGGGAATCCCACTACCTCCGGAACATCACAACTCCATTCTTCTAACCGAGCATTTCACGCAACGAGCCGAGCATTTAGCGGCATTTCTTGAGCTGCCAGGAAAACATTTGGGGCTATATTGCGCCGAAGAGAAGATTAGCTACGGCATTTACCTCTGGCTTTGCGATCAAATTGGCGGGGGAAATTATGCGGTTGATCCGGATAACGGCTACATGACCGATGCATTTTTTCAGGATACGCCTTCTTTGTTAGGCAAGCTTAATCTTAAACGGGATAGGTAATCATGAAGCAGCATAAATACAGAGCATGGGATAAAAAAGATAAGCGAATGATTGTCGATCGACAAGAATTTATTCCCCTTATTGTGACTAGCGCTGGTGTTTTTAGATTGTCGGCAACTCATGAAGAGGACTTATATTCTCTCGTTGATCCAGCTAGATTTGAGTTAATGCAATTCACAGGACTAACCGACAAGAATGGCGTTGATATTTACGAGGGTGATATTGTAAAAGACCAGTGGGGCAATATAGCAGAAGTTAAATTTTGTACCGATGATATTGGCTCTTGTGGCTGTTGTTTTACACATTTCAGTGGGAGCGGGTTTGCTGCACACATGGAAGACTTCCAAGGAATTCAGTTAGACGAACACAGCGAAGTAATCGGCTCAATTCACCAATCACCTGAACTACTAACAGTCACATCGGGATAGGTAATCATGCGAGTAGAAACTAAATTAAAGAAGTTGGCTAAAAATGCTGATGTCGAATACGTCGATAAAGGCGGTGGTCATATACATCTGAAAGGCGCTTTGTTGGTCAGTTATTACCCTAATAGTAAAAACAAAACTGCTTATGTTGCAGGAACCAAGAAAGCGATCAAAAACGTATCACCAGAAAAAGCTGTTTTGATGTGCAATAAGGCTCCGGTTAGTCAAGGTGTTAATGATCCGCGCAGAGGCAACCATTCCAGGCGACAGCGTAAGGCCATGATCAAGAAAGGGATTAACAAGTGTCATTGGTGCGGCGATCCGTTAACGCTTGATACATCGACAGTCGAACACATTATACCGCTATTTCGAGGCGGTCTTGATAACGCAAATAACAGAACTTTGGCATGTGGGCACTGCAACGAAAAGCGCGGTCCAAATATGCCCGAACTACTAGCAGCCACTACAGAGAAGGAATAATTTAAGTGAATCTACTCGAGGCAAAAAAAATACTTAGCGAGCACAGCATCTATCAACTTAATAGAGGCGAGACTCTAGCCGACGCTCTTGATCATATCCAAAACGGAACCGCCAGAAAAGGTTATAAAGTGAGAGCTGATAACGGGCGAGCGCTGTCAGAAAATGAAGTTATCATGCACGAAAATAAAGCCGCATTTCATCGAAGCTTTACGCCATCAGAGTTCAGTTCTGATGAAGTTGAAGATATAGATGATATAACCGACGATTGCGACTTCCGAGATGACAAGACAGAAAGAGGCGAAATTATTAATTGCTTTTATTGCGGTACATGCCTTCGTGTTGATGAGTCTGGCGAAGGAGACTATGCTGCTCCGGTAGACACTATCCATTGTGAAAGTTGTATGAATAGTGCGATTAGTCGGCTTGCAATGTAAATTATTTGTAATGATTTGGTAACAATTCACCCGCCCAAACAGTTGTAAAATAGAGTCTTTAACGAGGGAATAAATTATGGAACGTAAACAAGAGTTATTAACTGCCGAAGAAAGCAAAGACCTGGCGGTGCCACTACCCGTCAGTGAGTCAGCTGCAATGATGCAAATAATCAGTGCGGTTGCAATGAATCCTGAAGCCGATATAGACAAGATGGAGCGCATGATGGTTATGCACGAAAAGCTTCTGAATCGTGATGCTGAAATGGCCTATAACACAGCAATGTCAAAGCTTCAGTCCGAGTTACCCACCGTTAACGAAAAGGGTCAAATCGTAGTCAATAATGTAGTTAGAAGTAAATATGCGCTGTTTGAAGATATCAATGAATCCATCAGGCCGTTTCTAAAAAAATACGGTTTTTCAATAAGCTTTAAGTCTCATTTTGGCGATGCTTTTGTTGATATAACCGGCATTATCAGCCACAAACAAGGACATAAAGAAGACACGACCATGAGACTTCCTTTTGATAATACCGGCAGCAAAAACAGCGTACAGGCCATTGGATCCAGTTCTAAATACGGGATGCGCTACTGTCTTTGTATGTTGTTGAATATATCCACTGGTGGCGAAGATAACGATGCAAATACCGCTCCCGAAACTCCGCTATTTGTCACAGATAAAGATATTAAAGTATTAATTGGCGCCGCTAAGTCTGTAGGTAAGGACGAAAAATATATGTGCGATACTGCAGGCATTCCATCTATCGATAAATTGTTAATGTCCCGATATGCACCATGCATGAATCACCTTAAAAAACTAATGGAGAAATAGAATGATTATTATCGAATGCGATCAAGGTAGCCCAGAATGGTTTCTAGAGCGTTCTGGATCTATAACAGCAAGTAATTTCGCAGAATGCCGCAAGCGCTTAAAGTCTGGCGCCAACAAGGGCGGGTTTACCGCGAAGGCGAAAGAATATGCTTTCCGGTTGGCCATTGAACGAATCAGCGGCGTACAGCTTGACGAAGACAAGTTTGAAACCTTTGAAATGCGGCGGGGTCGAGATCTTGAGCCAGAAGCCAGGCGCTTGCATGAAGAAAAAATAAATGATCTGGTCGAGCAAACAGGAATCGTTTTTACTGATGATCGTTTATTTGGTGCCAGCGCCGATGGCCTTATTGGTAAAGATGGAAGCTCAGAATACAAATGCTTTATCAGTCCTAAGTCACTAATGCCAATTCTGCTGGACGGCGATATCGAAAGCTGCGAAGACCAGGTTCAAGGCCAACTCTGGATAACCGGCCGCAAATGGTCAGACTTCGTTTTATATTGCCCTGCGCTAAAATCAATTGGCAAAGACCTAACCATTATCAGAGTCGATCGCGATGACAGTTTTATTGATGCAATGGAAATAGAATTGCTTGAATTTAACACTCTGGTTGAAACCTATAAAAATATCCTTTCGGAGTAATAACAATGCAGATAACTTCCATCCAAATAGTGAATACCGGCGTTATAGAATGCTTTGACGTAACGCTAAACGGTAACAACCTGGAAATGTCCGGCGGTACCGGCACAGGCAAGACAACGGCAATAACAGCGCTTCACGATATTCTATCAAAGCGCAGCGACATGTTACGCCACGGCGAGAAGAAAGGCATCATAGCGGTTACATTAAGCGATGGTAGCAAGACTATCTATGCTGAGCGTAAAACGACTCGCAGCGGCTCAAATGTCACTCTCACTGCCATTGACGGTAACGGCAAGAAAACAACTATAACGGCTTCTGACTTCAAAAAAATGATTAGCGATTTATCAGTAAATCCTCATCACATAATGAACATGAAGCCAAAGGCGCAAACCGAAACGCTGTTGAAGTCTGCGAAGCTGGATATTGACCTAACCGAAACTGAAAACAAAATAGAATCGCTTAGTGAAGAGCGGTTAGATTTGCATCGAAAAGCTGAATTGTTAAAGGTTGGTGAAGAACCGGAAAAGGCTGAAGCGGTTGACCTTTCTGAACTGATTTCTAAACGCGATTTAATGCAGGTTACTAATGCCGATAATCAAAAAACTCGCGACTTCCTCAATGGGTTGGTCGAGCAAAAAGATGGCCATGAAGAAAATATAAACGAAGTAGTCGATGATATAGCGGCACTGAAAAAAGAACTGATTGAAAAAGAAGGTGAATTAAACGGCGCTAAAGCCGAATATGAAACCCTCATAACGCGGATAAAAACAGGAAATGAAGCCGTTACTAAATTGGCAGATGAAAATACTGACGAAATAACCGAGCAAATAAACAACGCTCAACAAACCAACGAAACAGCGTCGGCTCATAAAATTTGGTTTGATCAATCAGAGCGCCACGAACAGGCAGTTGAAGCACACAGAAAGTCCGATGTAGATGTGCGTGAAATGGTAGAGATTAAAGCCAAAGCGCTTGAATCAGCCTCTTGGCCTATACCTGGGTTAACCATTGAAGAAGGGAATGTTATCTACAATGATTGCCTGCTTTCAAACCTCGGCGAATCAGAGCAAATGCTCGTATGTGCTGCACTGGCCATTGAGGATATAAAAGCCCATCCGCTAAAGGTTGTTCGAATGGATGGTGTCGAATCGATGTCCAAAGACGATTTTTTGAAACTTCAGGAATTATTTAACGGCGAAGGTATACAGGTATTGTCCACTCGAGTTAGCCGCGGGGATGTCGAGCCGCAAGAAATAGTTATTGTTGACGGTAAATACCAATAGTTTCCAAGTCCTAGCCTGGGTCACTGTGAACGGGCATTTTTAACAAGGAAAAATTATGTCAGTACAAGCGAAAGTAACAGTAACTTTATTGATCGATTGTAGTTCTACGTGGAACGACAACACCACCATTGATCAGGTAAGGCGTCAGGCTATTGATGATGCCCATGCAGTTTTAAGAAGAATGCAGGATGCTTGTCGGTCGAGAATGACCGTTCAAGGAAAGCCGAAAGTAAGTATCATTTCTTTTGATCCGGATGCTAAATGAAGCTAGAAATCGAACTACAAAAGGTTTCAATGGAAGACCTACACCGAATGGGCTGGACTGGTCCGGTATTGCTCCCATGCAAAGAGGATATTGACACTATTCCAGATGGAACATTCTTTGCTGTGCTGAACTTTGGGAAGAAGGCTTTTAGGACTCTGTTCCCTGGACTATGCAGCGGGTCAAGGATTTGATCTGGGCCCCGATTCAAGAGGTTATGTACGAGACTACATCGACCACCGAGCTTGAAACAGATCAAGTGTCTAAAGTTTACGATGTCATCAATAAGCACACCATTGAAAAAATGAACGTTAACGTCGAATTCCCGAGCAAAGAAAGCCAAATGAATGAATTTTTCGGGAATAAATGAACAATATAGGTGATCTATGAACGATACAAAAACCTTTTGGAGCCACTCAATGGCTTTAGAGTTATGTAAGAAAATTGAAATGGTATGCCCCGACTTTGGATGCCATGTTGCGCTTACTGGTGGTCTTTTGTACAAAGAAGGTGAGCGGAAAGACTGCGATGTTCTTTTTTATCGAATTAGACAGAGAGAATATATTGACTACGAGGGGTTATTTAAAGAGCTTGAAAGCATAGGGATAAGACAGACGTCTGGTTTTGGTTGGTGTTGGAAGGCTGAATATGTCAAAGGAAACGAGTCATTTGATATGGACCTTTTCTTCCCTGAAGAGGTTGGCGGAACCTATGAGGAATGGTTGAGAGATCAAGAGGGCGTCGAGGTAAATACAGCTGAAATAATACCGTGAGAGCCCTGACCGTTGCCGACGAGGCTCGCGGTGTAAAGCTCGATGACCTGGGTTGCATAATCTGTTTGCTCTATCTCGACATATTCACACCATCTGGCAAGCACCACCTGGAAGGCCAAACAAAAGAAGGCTGTCACCTATTAACAATCCCTTTGTGCGGAAAGCACCATCAAATTCCTTCCAATACCGGCGAGTGGATTTGCAGGCATTCAGCAGGGAAGTATTCAGGCAAGGCTCTATTTGAGCAAACGTATAGACCGGAAAGTGAACTTTTGCAGATAACGAACGAAATGATTGGGTCGTGATTGTGTGGTATAATTCGGACAGATCCAGTTAGTGCTGGACCCGCCCTAATCATTTCAACCTATAACAGAGGCCGCAATGTCTGAAGCGAATATTACTAAAAAATGTTCCCGGTGTATATGGAAGCCAATTTCTGAATTTTATAAGGACCCAAAATCTAGAGATGGGATGACTTATTATTGTAAATCCTGCATAAAGAAAGCCGCAACAAGATATTCCAAGACAGAAAAATCCAAAATATGGCATGCAGCATACGCAAAGACTGATAAATTCAAGCGAAATAAAGCAGAATATCAAAAGACCGATGCGGGAAAGCTTGTAGTAAACAAGGGATTTGCCAAATATAGAGCGAAAAACCAAATAAAACGCAAAGCTCAACGAGCCCTTGGCTATGCAGTTGAAGTAGGTCGAATAATAAAACCGTCTGTTTGCTCTGAATGTCCTAGTAAAAAAAGAATTGAAGGTCATCACGATGATTATTTGTTCCCAGATATAGTTAGATGGCTATGCCGTGTATGTCACGTTGATTGGCACAAATTAAACGGGCCGGGGCTAAATGGATAACAAAGATCAAGAATACCTGCCCATCCCCGACTTTCTGAGAAGGAAAGCACCGGTGAATGTGCAGAACATAAAGCTGGTGGTACCGAGGAGAAATCCTTTTACCAGGTGCCGCCAACATGCAAAATTATCGAACTCAGTAACGCAATGCCTGTATTCCAATAATCCCTATAAAGGTGTTTGGCTGAAGGCATACTTTGAAAACAAGCAAATAGATTACACGGGGAAGAAATAATGAAGTTCATAATATTGCCGTTAATAGCAATCATAAATATGATTATATCGTATACAGATCCGTTTGAGTCAGTACTAGTCAGCTTCTTTGTACCTGCTGTTTTGATGATAATATGTTTTTTTGGAATCCTTTATCTGTTGCACGAGCTTTGGCACGAAAATGATTACTAGAGCCCTAATAATCAAAAAACCATGGATCACTATGATCTTATCCGGCGTCAAAACTTGGGAGATGAGATCCGCTAAAACGAACATACGGGGCCGTATCGGACTGATAGAACAAGGCAGTGGATTAATCGTCGGTGAAGTAGATTTGATTGACAGCCTGCCAGAAATCAACGAGTACAAGTTCTACAAAGCCTGGGGTAAGCACAAGATATCGAGCGATTTTAAAACGGTTAGCAACTGGACATTCCCATGGGTACTCGCGAATGCCGAACGCTATAAACGGCCTATTCACTATAATCACCCGCAAGGTGCGGTAATCTGGGTTAATTTGGAGAAGCGTAGTGTCTAACGTAAAACGAATCGCAATGTTCGATCGAAAGTATAAGCGAAATTTGAAGTCTCACAGAAAAGCTATTGCGGCCGCGACAATTATGAAGTTTCAATATGATGTGTTTGATTGGGAGCCGAACCATTTTTGGGATTCATTAACACTGTATCAACGAGACAATATATCTATGATCCTTGCAGCTATCAACGACGGTAATAAATCTGTTATTAGTCGCTTTAATCAATCTGCACTGAATGAAATAAATGGTGGAACACGATGGAAACCCTAAAATCACTATTGCTATTCGCCTTACTGCTACTCCCCGGCTGTGTGCCAGCAGAGGAAACAACCCATAGTTCTTTGCACGTTGCGATCGAGAATCTAGTTAACGAAACACTTCCTTGTCCCCACGGCGTAGACCTCGTAATGACATCAAAATATAAGCAGGGTAGCGGCACAGTATCCAACATGGTGTTAACTGCAAAATACATCAAAAGAATTTGTACGTATTCTGTTAATGTCACTTGGAGCATTCCACTGCTGAGACAAAACGGCGATCCATTGCCCCTTGATCAAATCTCACGGTATGAGCTTGATTTGAATGGCACCATCTACCCCATTGCACCAGAATTAACCTCGTATCGCTTAGAAGGCCTTACAGGAGGTTTAAAGGTTTTGAAAATTCGCACAATTGATACTGATAATGTCGAGTCGGTATGGTCCGATGAAATAACGGTAACTTTGGAGTAATGATGAAAATATACATAGCCGCAAGATTCAGTAAGCGTCCAGAATGCAATCAACTAGCACGATACTTGAAGGGATTCGGTCACGAAATAACTAGCAGATGGGTTTTGCCTGATTCTGATCACGTTGTGCCGACAGGTATGTCAAGAAAAGCTGCAGACTCTGAGCGCCGTAGATTTGCCATCGAGGATGTTGAAGATGTGATTGGTTGTGACTGGATGATTTCATTGATGGAAGAGCCTCGTAGTAATAGCCGCGGCGGTCGTCATGTTGAATTTGGTATTGCTCTTGGTCTTGGAAAAAAACTAACTATCATCGGGCCAAGAGAAACTGTTTTCCATCATCTAGATTGTGTTGAACATTTTGAAACAGTTACACAATTTAAACTAACAAAGTTTTTGGAGTAAACGAAAGTGATTATCTTCACACCGCCATGGAAGCAGCACCCGCTTGATAAGTGGAATATCGAAACAATGGGCCACAAAGATCACACCGCTACGGAAATAAATGTAGTGATGTCTCGGATTTGGCCTGATCAAGATAGATATGAACGCATATCAGAAAGCGGTCCGGACAATAACGAAATATGGCGCAGGCTTTACGAGCAGGCTATGAAATATGAAACTTAAATAAAGGTGAACGATATGAGTATTAAGAAGGTTTTCAAGTGAGGGGCACAGGTATCATGATAGCGGGAAATCCTTTTGCAGGCACTGATATAACCATTGATAGCTATCTAAGTTACTATGGCCCAATGATAGATTCTTTCGAAGTAGATAACCTAGAATGCATCACTGCAAGAGCCTACCGCATGGACCGCGAAAGCTGGGTGTGGCCTGTTGCTCAGTCACTGTACAGAAGTTACAAGCCAAAGTTTATTCTGCAATCCCGCAAGCTTTTAGTTTCAATGAGTGGATGGGTTGCACGAAAAGCCAAGAAAATAAAACGAGGTAATTGAGATGATGAGCATACCGCACGACTGCCCGAGGGGTCGAAAAGACTGCATATCGCTCTCAATAATCGGCAGCGATGACAATAGTTCTTTTTTTTGCTGTGGACAAAACAACGGCGAATTAGCGGAAGTGGCTTCTGATATTTATACAATGTGTTTCAGGGGTAATCACAGAGATAGCATTGTCGGTATGGATAAGCGTGACTTAACACATCAAGCATCTGTAATAATTCAAGCACTGGCAGTTGTTGAAAAATCATATTTAGAAGAATCTGATTGGTCGCCATGGAACAAATGAAACGAGTAATCGACCTAACCAACCAGCGCACCGGGTACGCCAATAAGGTGCATATCACTTGGCACAATGGCGTAGTCCAATCTTTGGCTTTCTGCGTTGCTAACTACGATTTGGAGTTTAAATCATGCAAACAAAAATCATCACAATAATGATTCTTCTAGTGCTCAGTCTTCAAGCGGGGATATACTACAACCAATTGCAGATAATAAAAAAGAATGAATTAAAAACTAGAATGGTCGGCAGGGAATGCAGTATTGATAAAGTGGATGAAAAGCGGATATATTTTAGTTGTGAAACTAAGGCTCTAAAGAATTACTGATTAGCTTTTGCCTTCTTTCTCTTGTAAAGCGTTATCGACGTATTGGCAACAACAAGCAATCCAACCAATAGACTCACAGCCTGGGTTATATCGTTTCCAGTGAATTCAATGCCGTAAAAACTCTGCACTCTTTCAAACCAGGGAATGTATTTATCGGGGACATAGTGTTCGGGGTCGACTTGCATGCCGACGATCGCGCCACCGGCTACAGTATTTTCTATTGCTAATCGTCCGATTTCTTTTGGCATTTCTTACTTTTCATCCTTATGTGTATCTTTATGCATGTTTTCAAGAGTTGATACAGGGTGAACAAAAGGAGTCCAACTTGCAACAAATTGTTTAATTCGTGTCCTATTTCCATGATTATCCGCTACCAACAATATAATTTCAATTACGCTTATGATTTCAGCAATATAGCTATACCCTTTCTTTATATAACGTAATTCGTCGACGTTCTGGCTCATTTTTGTTAGAAAAATAAGTTCTAGCGGAATTAATAGATTGAGTATCAGGCAAAGCATTACCGGGTATATTAGCCATTTGTAATCAGAATTAATAAGCAGTGATATGAAAAAGATAACGCTGAAATTCAATAACGCCATTCCAGCGTAGTACACAGTAACAGCCCATAAATAAAGACTGCTTTCTCTGGGTATTCCACCAATCGCACCGCCTATTTTTGTTTCTACGATAAAAGCAACCATAGAAATTAACAGGAAAAACAAACAGGTAGATAACCTTTCGTTGATTTTTCGATTGAAAAGAGCGGCGACTAAGTAGCCAACCGCAATCAACTGGATAAATAAGATATCCAATTAGGGACCATTCCCGCCGGCAACATTAATGACGCCGCCATCTTTGATGGTTACTTCGCTGTAGACAACCGTCCCATCTTCCATGGTGGTAACTGTTGTGATCGTAATCGACCCATCAGGGTTTGTGACATAAGTTGTATTACTAGACATAGGATTACCTTTTATATGATTCCTGCTTATGCAGTCTAGTCATTATAACTAATAGAGGGAATTATTCTAGCGAACTACTTCAATGTGTGGCAGGTCGTGAAAGTTTTGGTCTAATAAATTACCATCATTGTCCCAATCACCGCCCCAAATAGTTTTGAATCCGATATCGACAGCAGCCATTTCATATTGTCCGGCTAACCTGGCAAAAGCTTTTTGAACAAATGACTCTATCTCTACTCTGGACTTTTTAAAACGAAGCATCAAAGCCACGATTTGCTCATTGCGGCCGCTTATGGAACCTATACCGGGTACAAATGGCCACACGTCG
>SDBT01016216.1_pt1 | contig 11801 bp, 10 predicted proteins | sample 2277101 | NCBI WGS metagenome assembly SDBT01 (sample SAMN10404973, study PRJNA504765) | marine sediment metagenome | isolation source: marine sediment core GS10_PC15, 103 cmbsf | place: Arctic Ocean: Southern Knipovich Ridge | collected 2010
TGTTTATATAGTTGGTGGCGGCAAAGCATCCGCACGAATGAGTCAGGCAGTTGAGGATATTCTGGGTGATCGTATTACCGGCGGGTGGATTAATACTAAAGACGGACATTCGGTTCCTTTAAAGTATATTAAAACCCATGAATGCAGTCATCCGGTTCCTGATGAACGCGGTGTCTACGGTGCCCGGAAAATTGTGGATATTCTTTCCAATGCCGATAAACACACACTTGTGATTTGCCTTCTTTCCGGTGGAGGTTCAGCTCTGATGCCAGCACCGGCAGATGGTATAACATTAGAGGAAAAGCAAGTTGTAACAAAACTTCTCCTCTCTACCGGGGCAGTTATCGGAGAGTTGAATACAATTCGAAAACATATGTCAATTATCAAGGGTGGTGGAATGGCCCGGTTAGCTTCCCCTGCCAGACTGCATGTTTTGATTTTATCGGATGTGATTGGTGATAAACTAGATATTATTGCTTCTGGCCCTGCGGTAAATGATACCAGTACTTTCTCAGATTGTATTGAAATATGCACACGCTATGGAATTATAGATTCTTTGCCGGCCGGAGTTCATGAAAGATTCCGTAAGGGTGTCAAAGGCACTATTTCTGAAACTGCAAAATCTCATGACGCTTTCCTTTCTTTGGCTGAAAATACTCTAATCGGGAACAATTGGATGTCCGTTGATTCAGCGAGGAAAACAGCGGTTGATTTGGGATTCAATACCCTTATTTTATCAACATTACTTGAGGGTGAAGCCTCCGAAATGGGAACTTTTCTCGCCTCGATAGCGTCAGAAATTCAGACATCGGGAAATCCGGTTGATATACCAGCCTGTATTATCGGCGGAGGTGAAACAACGGTAACCGTTAGAGGAAACGGAAAAGGTGGACGTAACCAGGAGATGGCGCTTTCAGCAGCAAGACATTTGGCAGGCTTGAAAGATGTTGTATTTCTAAGTGGGGGAACAGATGGAACCGATGGGCCAACTGATGCCGCGGGTGGAATAGTTGATGGTAAAACGTTCAGCATTGGGAAAGAAAAAGAACTTGATATTAATAAAACACTTCAGAATAATGACTCGTACAATTATCTGAAAGAGACAGGGAACTTACTTATGACAGGACCCACTGGTACAAATGTAATGGATATTCAGATACTTCTTGTTGGAATGCCTGATTGATATGATATCTCAAACAAAAAGTTTTAGTAAAATCATCATCTTAGCATTACTGTCTATTGGAACAGACACTGATATCTTGTTGTGTTCTGAAAACTATGCAGGGGATTTTTTATCCTTAGGCGCAGGTGCTCGGGCACTTGGTATGGGAAGTTCCTATGTTGTGGCGACCAATGGAGCAACTTCTTCGTATCATAATCCGTCAGGTTTAATTCATCTCAAGGTTAAAGAAATCAATTTAATGCATTCCGAACAGTTCGCAGGTCTTATTAACTATAATGCAATTTCCTTTGCCACACCGGTATCTGATGATTTGTTTATGGGATTAACACTTTTACATAGTGGTATTGGAAATATTAAGTATACCCGTCTTATAGATGAATCAAAGCCAATGGGGGAAGATAACCGTCCCGAGGTTGCGTCTCGTGAAGATGCTACTGATTATGCACTCTATCTATCAACGGCGAAAAAGTTTTCAGAAAAATTCGGTTTTGGAACATCAGTTAAAATCATGCGAAGATCAATAGGTTCTGATACAGCCTATGGATTTGGAATTGATTTGGGATTGCAATACAGTATAAGTGATAATTGGGACGCCGGCATGTCCTTAAAAGATGTGACCGGAACTACTATCGCCTGGGATGGTAAGGCAAATGATCGTATTGCCGCTACCATGGACGTCGGGCTTGCATATTATAGCACATTGCCATGGTTGGGCGGAAAATATATTATAACGGCGTCTATGCTTTATTTTGGCGATTCTTCGGATGCAAAAGGGCTGAAAACAATGAACATAGGAGGCGAGTACATAATAAGCGATTTTCTTGCTTTCAGAGCCGGTTCTCAAGAAGGAACGGGTACTTTCGGACTTGGCTTGATGAGACTTCCTCTTATTTCATCGTCATCATTTGATTATGCTTTTCTTTCGGATGATGGCCTTGACAGTACTCACCGAATCTCAATGACTATTCGTTTCTAGTTTAGCACGCAAAAACTCCTTAAAGGCGAATGTGAGAAATATGGCGTTAGTTAATGATACACAATTAGATAAAGCTGAACATAAATGTGGATTTGTCGCGATTGTGGGTTTGCCAAATGCTGGTAAATCAACATTAATGAATCGTTATCTTAATGAAAAGGTATCTATTGTTTCACCTAAACCTCAAACAACAAGATCTAATGTTACTACAATTCTTTCCTCTGAAAATTATCAGATCATTTTCATTGATACACCGGGTTTGCTGAGGCCAAGGTACAAAATGCAGGATATTATGGCATCGCTTATAAAAAACGCCATAGCAGGTTCTGATGTGATTCTGATAATAATTGATGTAGTAAAGTTCAAGGGCCAACACAGCCAGTCAATTCAAAAGCTTGCTAATGAGGTTAATTCCAAAAAAGTCATTATTGCCCTTAATAAGATAGATATTATTAAAAAGTTAAAGCTGTTGGAAATAATTCAGAAAACGACAGAACTGTTTCCTGATGTTGAAATATTTCCAATATCCGCTCTTGATGGCGATGGAACCGAAGAGATTTTTAAAGTTTTACTTAAAAATCTACCTGACGGTAATAAGCTTTATCCTGATGACATCATTTCAACCGAACCGGAACGTTTTTTTGTTTCGGAAATTATCCGTGAAGCAATTTTTCTAACAATGAGTGAAGAGATCCCATATTCCAGCGCTGTGTTAATTGAAGATTTTATAAAAAAAAGTGCTAAAATTGTTATTTATGCCTCAATTTTGGTTGATAAAAAATCTCAAAAACCCATTATTATAGGTAAAAGTGGCAAAACAATTAAAGAAATTGGTATAAAAGCTCGTCTTGGTATTGAAGAATTTCTCGGATGTAATGTTTTTCTTGATCTTAATGTTAAAGTTCGCAAAGACTGGAGAAAAAAAGATATATTTTTGCGCGAGATCGGTCTCCTGAAAAATTAATATGTCATGTAAAGGGGGTAAAAAGTGAAAGTTCTCGTTGTCGGTGGTGGTGGAAGGGAGCATGCCTTGGTGTGGAAATTATCTAAAGGTGATGGAATTGAAAGTATATATGCCGCACCCGGTAATGCTGGTATATCATCACTTGCAACATGTGTGAATATAAAGGCTGAAGATATAACGGGATTAGCGAAATTTGCTGTCTCTGAAAAAGTTGACCTCATAGCTGTTGGCCCTGAAACTACTCTTTGTAAGGGTATTGTTGATTTACTTGAAGAAACGGGTATTCCTGTATTTGGACCCTCCGCAAGAGCATCGATGATTGAGGGCTCCAAGGTTTTTTCAAAAAGAATTATGCGAAAATACAACATTCCAACTGCTGAATTTGAAGACTTTAATGATTTTGATGAAGCTGTTTCCTATGCACGATTACTTGATTCAAAGATGTGGATTAAAGCAAGCGGACTTGCGGCAGGCAAGGGAGCTGTATTTGCTTCGGATCCGGATGAAGCAGAAAAAATCCTTAGGGAAATGATGATTGAAGAAATTTTTGGAGAATCCGGTCACTCGGTTGTAATTGAAGAAAATATGGAAGGCGAAGAGGTTTCGATTTTTGCGCTCTGTGACGGCACTACATATAAACTTCTGGTATCCTCACAGGATCACAAACGTGCCCACGATGGAGACACCGGTCCGAACACAGGTGGGATGGGTGCTTATGCTCCGGCGCCATTAGCGACAATGAAACTGATTAATACTACCGAAAAAGAAATTATTCAGCCGACTATTGATGGAATGGCATCAGAGGGTATTCCTTACAAAGGCATGCTTTATGTCGGTATAGTTGTAACTGAAGAGGGACCGAAAGTTCTCGAATTCAATTGCCGTTTTGGAGACCCCGAGACACAAGCTGTATTGCCTCTTCTCGAAGGTGATCTTGCTGAAATCATGTTGGCATGCACAGAGGGCAAATTATCCAAAACAAGTGTCAGTTCATCAAATAGTTTTGCCCTTTGCGTTGTTATAGCTTCGGGTGGATATCCCGGTTCATATAAGAAAGGTCATATAGTAAGCGGAATTGAAGAAGCGGACGAAATCGATGGTGTTAAAGTTTTTCATGCGGGGACTATATTTGATGGCAACGATATTGTCACCGGGGGTGGCAGAGTGTTTGGAGTGACAGGCTGGGGCGCGGATTTTTCTCTGGCCCGTAAAAAGGCTTACGAGGCAGCAGGTAAGGTTCATTTTAAGGACTCTTTTTACAGAAATGATATTGGTAATAAAGCATTAAAATATTTTATCACAAAAGATTGATAGAGAGGAATGATATGGCAGAAGTTGCTGTAATATATGGTAGTAAATCCGATGAAGGAGTAATGAAGGAAGCATTTGATATTTTAACCGAGTTTGAAGTCAATTTTGAAAGTGCAGTGCTTTCTGCACACAGACAACCCGAAAAAACGGTAGAATTTGCAAAAACAGCAGAAAGCAAAGGCATAAAAGTAATCATTGCGGGTGCAGGGCTGGCTGCCGCTCTCCCTGGTGTGATTGCATCCTATACGAAACTGCCTGTTATAGGTGTACCTGTTGGCGGGGGTTCACTTAACGGCGTAGATGCACTTTATTCAATAGTTCAAATGCCGAAAGGAATTCCTGTTGCAGCGGTTGGTATTTCTAACTCAAAAAATGCCGCTTTGCTTGCGGTTCAAATTCTTGCATTGTCAGATTCTGATCTGGCAAGAAAAATTACAGAGTATCGTAAAAAGTTCAGGTAATGTGTCTGCTGGATTATACAAAAGATATTGAAAAAGCTGTAAAAATTCTTAAAAACGGGGGAATCGTAGTCTATCCCACTGAGACAGTGTATGGTATAGGTTGTGATCCTCTAGATATGGAAGCATATGACAGAGTGCAGCGTTTAAAAGAGCGAGTAGAATACAAACCAATGCTTCTTTTGGCATATTCCCTTGAGCAGGTTGAAGAAATGGCAGGTTCTATGAGTGAAATTCCCCGTAAACTGGCGGAAAAATTCTGGCCTGGACCATTAACGATGATTATAAATCCTCAAAAACCCTTTCCTGAACATTTGCTTGGATCTTCAAATGGAGTAGCTTTCAGAGTGTCGTCTCATCCTGTCGCTGCTTCACTTGCAAAAGAGTTTGGTCGCCCTGTTATTTCGACAAGTGCGAATATTGCCGGACAGGCACCTTTGGTATCGTATGAAAAAGCTCTAAGTACATTTAAAAATATCGTTGGTATTGTTATTGGAACTCATACAAAATTGATTGGAAAACCCAGTACTGTCGTTGATCTTACTTCCGGTCGTTTTTCGCTGGTCCGGGAAGGAAGTATAACCCTGTCTCAACTGGAAAAAGTTCTATAATATGGAGAAGAACTCAAAAATAACTGTTACGTCAGGTATAGCCTTTGTCTTGTGGTTAATTTCAATGGGGCTTATTTATCATGCTCATTACATAAAGGGAGTAGAAGATGAATTGGGTTATGTAACTTCTGATATAGAATTTACTTCTGAGGAGAGACAATATTACAATATCTATAGAAACGGCAAAAAGATTGGTTATAGATATGAATCCTGGATTCCACAGCCGAATGTGATAATTTGTTTAGAAGAAAATGTGATTAAAATGAACCTTGCGGGATTGTCGAGAGAAATTTTTTTCCAAAGCGTGGTTGGAATAGATTCGACTACTTATATTACGAAACAAATTGCGTTTACTCTTGATTCAGGTTCACATGTATATATTTTTGAAGGCACTGTAAGTGGTGACAGCCTTAACATAGAAGTCAAAAAAAATTTATTAGAGCCCCGGCGAAAAGGTACATTTATTGTAGATGAAAATATTACAATACCGGTTGCACTTCCATTTCTTATGCACACGTCTCCAACCGAAACGATGAGTTTCATGGTTTTCGATCCAGTCATATTTTCTGATTATCTCGTTGATTGTGCCCGAAGGGGGAAAGAGATCGTCATTATTGAGAATAAGAGTTTTAATGTAGAAAGATACGATCTCATTTACAAAAACACACTATCAAGTATGTGGATTGACAATAATGGCAGACTGGTAAAAGCTAACGGATATATGCTTTTTGGTGGAGAACTTGGTAATATTTCTATTGAAAGGGCATCGGTTAATGTATCTCAACTGCCACTTGAGGTTTCCTTTGGAAATGATATTTTGAAAGAATTGGCTATTTATCCTGATAAACCGATAAATAATCCGCGAAATACGGAATATCTAAAAATCGAATTAGATGGCATCCGTGCAGCAAATATTGATGTTACATCATCAAATAAAGAAATGTTGTCATTAAACCCTGTTGTTTTTGGAATTTACAATAAGCCAGTTATAACAGGAGAGAGAAAACTGCGGGAAATCAAAATCGCAAGTATTGATACATCTATTGTGGGAACCAGTGATTATATTCAATCAAAGGACGCGCGATTTAGCAGGACGGCAGGGGAACTTATTTCTGCCGAGAAGGATACGCTTTCAATGGCACGAGCTTTGAACATGTGGGTGTTTGAAAATGTTGAGAAGATGAGCGGGCTTGATATTATACGTTCTGTCGATATTCTAAGGGAACGCAAGGGTGATTGTGATGAACATACCAAATTATTTACCGCTCTTGCACGTTCTGTGGGTATCCCGACACAAATTAATATGGGATTAGTGTATGATAATGGTAGATTTCGGTATCACAGTTGGCCTTCAGTTTTTGTTGATGGTGTTTGGTATGATTTAGATCCTACCCTTGGTCAGAATGCTGCTGATGCCACACATATAGCTTTTGTAAAGGGAGATTTCGAAAAACTGGTTGAACTTCTGAGAATTGTGGGAAAAATGTCGATAAAGGTACTTGATTACAGGTGATTTTATGAATGATGTTATGATTAGTTTTGAAAGAGTTACAAAGAAATATGGTTCCGAAGCAGCAATTTCAAACCTTTCTTTTCAAGTTAAAAAGGGTGAACTTTTTGGCTATCTGGGGCCCAATGGAGCAGGAAAAACAACATCAATAAAATCTATGATTGGTCTCGTTCGTCCGGAAGAGGGAAAAATTCTTATCGATGGAAAAGATGTTTCCAAAGAGCCCATTGCTGTTAAAGCACTTATCGGTTATGTACCTGACAGCCCATTTATCTATGGTAAGCTCACCGCTCGAGAATTTCTTGGGTTTGTGGGGGGATTATACCGAATGGAAACAGATGACATAGAAAAAAGAATCGGGTGGCTAAGTGATGTTTTTGAGATGCATGATTGGATGGACCGCCGAAGTGAAGAATACTCGCATGGAATGAAACAAAAGGTAGTTATGTCTGCTGCTTTCCTCCACAGACCTGAGTTAATAATTGTTGATGAACCAACTGTGGGTCTCGACCCCCCAAGCCAAAGACTTTTGAAAGACATGCTTAAACTTATTCAGGAAAATGGAACAACGGTGTTTATGTCATCTCATAATCTTGTTGAAGTTGAGGAGCTTTGCGAACGTATGGCGATAATTCACAAAGGCTCAATAGTTGCCGATGGAACTCTTGATGATTTAAGAGTACAAGCTGAAATAGAGGGCGGCAATCTTGAAGACCTTTTCATGAAATTAACTGGAAGCATTTCAAAAACAGCTTATTTGGAGTAAAACAAATAGGGAATAGTATAAATGCAAATGCTAAAAGTATTGCTTTCTGCAAAGTTAAAAATTTTGGCGGCAATACTCTTTGATAAAAGAGCAAAATCCATATTACGTAACTCAGCAATGTTATTTGTTCTTCTTGTGATGATTTTAGCGTCGTATATGTTTTTTTATAACGTGATATTTAAATATGTTATTGTTATTGAGGATATTGGTTATCTTTTAATAGACCGTCTTGTTGCCATTGGTTTCCTTATTTTTTTCTTTCTGCTTGTTGTTTCCAGCCTTGTTATGTCATTAGGTTCACTGTTCAGATCTAAAGAAACAGAGTATCTTTTCAGTACGCCAGTATCTGTAAGTAAACTTTTTACCAGTAAATTTTTTGATATTGTCATATTCAGTTCATGGGCTATTCTCATTATGGCCTTACCCATTCTGTATTCGTATGCGAAAGTACGGAATTTTGGAGCACTTGAATATGCACTGGCTGGTATAGTGGTTTTGTTTCCTTTTGTAATTATTTCTGCATGTATAGGAACATTTCTCGCAATTCTGATAAAGTATGCATCGAAACATATCAGTATTAAAATGCTTGTATTTATGGCTTCTGTTGGCTTTGTTGGATTTATGTATATGATTATTACATTTTCACAACCAACACAACTGCAAATCCAGTTTCAAGAGGATTTTCGTGCGCTTAATCTCTTTATAAACAACTTTCAATTAAGTTCCAATCCATTTCTTCCAAATTACTGGTTTATTCAGTGTCTCCGTGCTCTCGTCTTTCATAATTATTATGAATTTTTGGTATATGCATCAGCTTTGATTACAACTGCTGTATTGTTTCTATCATTGTTGTATTACTCTGTTGAGAGAATCTATTTCATAACATGGTTATCCTCCATTGAACAAACTAAATCCCAGCAGTTACAACAATTGTCACAATTAAAATCAAAAACGGGCTTTTTTTCAAGACCAACAAACAGTCAGGAACGTGCACTACTCAATAAAGATATCTTACTCTTTTTTCGAGAACCTGCGCAATGGGCACAGTTAGGTTTAATCATTACCCTTTTGGCACTGTACTTTATCAATCTTCATTTTATACCTGAAGATATTGAAATTGAGCAATGGAGAACAATACTGTTTATTATGAATTTTGGATTCTGCGGATTTGTGATTGCCACATTGGTAGTCAGGTTTATCTATCCATCAATAAGTCTCGAAGGCGATTCATTCTGGGTTTTAGGTTCATCTCCTCTTTCGACTGCGTCCTTATTCAGGCAGAAATTAATATCCTTTTTTGTTGCTTTTTTTGGTGGTGCTGAGGCTATCGGTTTGATTGCGAGCAGTTTATTAAATCTCGAAATACTTTACCAAATATTAACGTTTGGTGGGATTTTCTTGATGAGTATTACTCTCTCATGTCTTGCAATAGGATTTGGAGCTGCTTTTCCGGATTTTTCCGAACGTAACCCGAGTAAAATTGTATCAAGTCCGGGAGGCATACTAACCATTGTAATTTCATTAATTTACGTTGGTGTTATGATAGTCATGCTTGCTATTCCTGCATATAAATATACAAATTACCTTGTAGCAGGAGAATCTTTCCCTCAAAGAGAATTGGTAATTTCGGTCGTGTTTGTCTTTTTGATAAATGTTATTATGATAATAGTTCCGTTAAAAATGGGAGCAAAATCATTTGCCCTGAAAGAGTTCTGATGAAATATTTTCGATATGTCCTCATAGCATTCGTTTTGATTATTTCGAGTGAAAATGTCTGGGCTCAGGATGAAGCTGGGCCGGTAAAAATAAAAGTCAGACGATATATTTTCAAAATGGGTAATCAGTATTCAGTATATATTCCGAATTTCGAGTTCCATGTTTTATTACAGAAATCATTTGATATAATACGAAGCGTTGTAACAGCCGATTATGACTTTCGAAGAAAAGATATGGGTTTCGGAATGAGCCACTCATTGAATAAATTCATCGTCAATCCCGGTGTTTCAGTGGATGACAAATTATATTTCAGGGAAATTTTTAATGATTCTACCGGTGTCTGGTATAGAAAACAATCAATTACTCCTTTTCTAATTCATCAATTGAGCAACAATTCTACGCTCGTGATGGAATTTAATTTTGGAAAGGAATGGTCTCCAAAGATAAGAATGGGTACTGATATTTTAAGTTATTATGATTATTCAGCAAAAGTGCATTATCTTTATCAAACTGACAGAAGTAGTAAATGGAATGACCGTCTGTTTTTTATAGCTTTTGAACGTTCTTACAAAATATTTAAAGGGCAATACAATTATCTTCTTCTCGAATCCCTGTTAAAATATTCTACCGAGTTTAACAGATATGTCAGGTACAAAGGCAATATTTGTTTTCGTGGTAATTTAACTCCTCAGGAGTCCCCATTATTTTTTATTGGCGGCAATTCAACCCTTATTGGCTATGAAAATGATGAATTTTGGGGACGACGTGTTTTTTATTCCCAGAATCTTCTTGAATTAAAGCCGTTTCCGGAATTTATTTTATCCATCAGTAAGGCCGAATTCAGACGATTATCGTTACTTTGTCAAATCGATTATGGACAGACGAGAGGTGCCTCATATGTAAAAGATTTAAAATTACAAACCAAGGATCTCAAAATCGGTATTGGAATTGGTTTTGGTGTAAATACCGATCTTCCTTTTATGCCCGACACCGATCTACACTTTATTATAGGAAGTCCTTCAGATGATTTTATGAATGTCAAATATTATGCCGGTTTTGGAGGCTGGTTAAATTGATTAAAAAACATTCATACAACATCTTGTATCTAAGAATAAATATTTAGCAAATCTTGTGTTTTTCTTGACTTGAGTTTATCTTTTGTTTATTTTTTTATGTTAGTCGGTGAATATTAATATTTGAGAGAATATTCGATGTCATCATTGGATAAATTTTTTTTGGTTTTTGTTTGTACCGGTAATATATGCAGGAGCCCCATGGCCGAGGGTATAATGAAAGATTTGATATTGGACGAAGTTGATTCTCATGGACAGAGTCTCCCAATCAAAGTCATGTCTGCAGGAACATATGCAGTTGATGGAAGTACTGCATCAGAATATGCTATTATGGTTGCTGCTCAACACGTTATAGATATTAGCTTTCATAGATCCAGACATTTATCAGAAGAAATAGTAAACGAAGCAGATCTTATACTCACAATGGAAAAAAGTCACACAGATATTATTAATCAAACTTGGCCACGTGTAAACAATGTGTATGAGCTAAAAAGTTTTGGACAAGAGAACGACAATAAAGAGTTCAACAGGGAAATAATGGATCCAATAGGTATGGGTTTCGATGTTTATTTAAATGTGTTCAATGAAATTAATGACGAAATATTGCGGGTGGCAAAGATAATATTTTCTCTTGCTGGAGAGAAATAGGGCACATTTCATTCACTGAAGAAATGAAGTGTTTCCTAACCGAGAAATCTAAATCTGTGATGACTAAACAGGGGTAGGTTTTTGAGCGACATTAAAAATTTTGAGCATTCAGATAAAGAACCTTTCATTTCCGCATATATTATCACGAAAAATGAGGGGAAAAATATTGGTCGTGCATTGGAAAGTGTTCAATGGATGGATGGACTTGTTGTGCTGGATTCCGGAAGTACAGACAATACTGTTGAAATTGCAAAAAAATTTGAGGCAAAAGTTGTAACCGAAACGTTGAAGAGTTTTGTTACACAAAAAAACAGAGCAATGGAGCTTTGTAAAGGTGAGTGGCTGTTCAACCTTGATGCTGATGAAGAAGTCACTCCGGAATTGAGAAAATCAATCGAAGATGTTATATTCAGCGAACCGTCACAAGATATGCCGGCATTATTTAAAGTAAAAAGGAAAAACAAATATCTGGGACGTTGGATTAAACACTGCGGTTGGTATCCTGAATTCAGAGCAAGGCTTTCCAGAAGAGGTCATGCTAAATGGAAGGGTGAGGTTCTTCACGAGAAACTTGAAGGAGATGGT
>SDBT01016217.1_pt1 | contig 11801 bp, 9 predicted proteins | sample 2277101 | NCBI WGS metagenome assembly SDBT01 (sample SAMN10404973, study PRJNA504765) | marine sediment metagenome | isolation source: marine sediment core GS10_PC15, 103 cmbsf | place: Arctic Ocean: Southern Knipovich Ridge | collected 2010
TAAGCAGGGTGACCGGATATCACCCGATATTTACCGAGAAGGGACCTGTTTTCGCTAATCTCATTAAAGAGGGTGATAACTTGCTCGCCCGCAAAAACGATGTCGAACGGCCAGTTGATAGGGGGAACGACTCTTTTCCAACCACCTCTTTTCCAACGGATGAAGATAACAGCCCAGCCAGCATCGAGGAGATATTCAGTGCGTTTTCTACCATCGGCTCTAATGAATTGCGAGGGGTGTGCTCCACTGATTTCCACGGCGATGGGCAATTCATCAAAGGCGACATCGAGATTGTAGGGACCTATAGGCCATTGCTGATGAATAATGAAACGCTTTTGTCGGAGATATGTGGCGAACTCAGACTCAAAGCGACCGATTTTATTTTGGTTTTTAGCTGTTGCGCTGGCACGGGAGGCTTTCACGGGAAGGCTATCAATCATTCCTCTCCTCGCATCCCAGGCGGCAGAGCATTGACGCTCGATCAACTCCTTATCTTTCTTAAGCAATTCCCACTTGATGAATTCTGTTTCAGACCGCGTTCTGAGCTTGGTTCCAGTTTGCACGAGAGCTCTATAGATGGGAGGCCTCGAAACATTGAACATCGCGGAAAGAGCGTTGATGCTCTTACCGCCTTCATAAAGAACTGCAATTCGTTCGGCATCTCTATCAATGCTTTCATTCCGACGATGATGATTGGGGGTGCCCCGTTTGATTTTCGCAGAGCTGATAATTTTATAAAAAGCGTAATGACTAATGCCGGTATCGCTAAGGATTTTGCTAATCGGATACCCGGAAACATAGCGCTCGATAATGTCGTCTCTGTTAATCATTTTGACTACTCCGGTTTTGTGTACGATGTTGAATCGCCATATGGGTGGTTGATTGCTAATAACACTTTTCAATCGAATTGTCGTTGTAGCATGGACTTTGAGATACGTCAATAGACATTATAATAGTTTGCAATAAGGAGATAATGACATGGAATTGGAAACCAGAGCTTACTATGTACCTGATGGCCTGCAGATAAGGGCGGTGGATGGAACAGAGGGCATCTTTGAGGGCTATGCAATTGTATGGGATACGCTTGATGCCCACGGCACCCGATTTAGAAAAGGTTGCTGCACAAAGACACTCAATGAGCGGGCCAGTATGATCAAGATCCTTGACAATCACAACATGGATGCGGCCATCGGAAAACCTCTGTTAATGGAGGAGCGTGATATCGGACTGTTTGTGAGGGGGCAGCTCACCGCTGGTGTCCAGCGTGCGGATGAGATGCGTCTGAAAATAGATGCTGAAGTAATCGACACGCTTTCGATAGGGTTTAAGACGATAATGGATAAGCCCGTTGCCGGCAGCACCAGCATGAGAGATGTGACTGAAATTAAGCTCTATGAATTCAGCCCGGTTACCTTTCCCTCGAATGAGGCAGCAAAGATCACTGACTTTAGATCTGAGGACTTTGTTAGTCCGGATAATGAGCCTTTCGATATCAACGGTCCAGGGGAGGCGGCTGCGGAGCTCCGAAAATTGATACAAGATCACCTTGCCGCGGATCACACCACGGGATCCGAGGACACAGATGGCACAGATCCACTGGAAACACGCGACACAGATTTTGATGACACACTGACAGCCGAGGAACTATATGACCGTGGCTGGCTTCTCAATGATTCCTTGCGCTATACGCTGTCAGATATTTGGTGGAGTGCTATGGACAATGACGAAATAATTATCGCATTCGATACTGCCATAGCCAAGTATCACATAGCGTACATTAAGTGGGCAAAAGAGTTCATGGAAAGATTCTGGGAAGAGCGACACGAAGCCATGGCCAACAAAGAGCCCGGAAGCATTTTCAACTATGAATTGAAAGAAGCCGATGAGACCATCGAAAGCATGGCACTTAAAACGACCTTTACCGTTGATGAGCTGCGAGCACTTTCTAACGGCGAATTATTGTCTATTGAAAGTCGCGGCAAAATGGCCGAGCTGCCCGAGGTAATCCAGCAGGCTCACCATGATAAGCGCGCGTCGACGGTTGAAATATTTTGTAATGAACTACGATCGACCGGATTCAACGAGGCAGAAGCCGCGCAGTTTAAGGCACTTCTAGGCTTGAATCGGGCGCCCGCCAGCTCAGAGCAAAGAGAAACACGAGGAATGCATACTATCCTTAACACCCTAGACACTTTGGGGGGCAGCGTTTAATACATAGGGCTGTTCTCATATCTCAAACATGTTTGTTTAAATGAGGAGAAACCAATGAGTGATACACTGGATTTAAGAGAGTTTGACGACAAACTGCAAAGAACTTTTGTGCAGTACACGGAGCGCCAAGACCTGGCTCTTAAGGAAGCAGAAACACGCCATGGTGAGATCAGCGCTGAGACCCGGGCTTCGGTTGATGCGGCCAATACAGACATAACGGAGCTCCGGGAGGAAATTAAGGACATCATTATACGACTGAATCGGCCCAGCTACGATCCCGAGGCCAGCAATTTAAGCCCTCAGCAAGAGCTGGAAAAGCGCGCATTCGAGAAATTCATCCGGGTAGGGGCATCACCTGAAGAGGATAGCCCATTTGCATTCTCACCCGATGAACGGCGGGCACTGAGTTCTGCTAGTGATGGGACGGGCGGCTTTCTGGTTCCTATTTCCTATGAAGGCGGCATCATCATGAACGCCTTTAATCTGGCGGAAATGAGACCGGTCTGTCAGGTCGGGACTACTGGCCGCGACACGGTGCAACTCGGTGCGCTCTCGAAACCCACGATGGCGTGGGGACGGGCTGGAATTCAGATCGATACGCAGACCCTAACAGCGGGCAAGCGGACAATCACGATCCATCCGCTTTACGGACTCACCCTGGTGGCCATCGATACTCTCGATGACGCGGACGCGAATCTTGAAAGCGAACTGAATGACGCTTTCGGTCGGGCCGTTGCCGAGGCTGAGGATGACGCCTATTCCGTTGGTGCCGGTGATGATAGTCCGCGTGGGGTGGCAGCGCATGCCGGTGTCCAGGCGAGATATAAACCATCCGGCGTTGCGGATGCTCTTTCCGATGGCAGCAACAATGGGGTCGATGCATTGACGGACGTCATGTATGGCGTAAAGAAAGGTTACCGCAGGAATGGAATCTGGGCCTTCAATAGCCTGACCGAGGCTCAGGTCAGAAAACTGAAAGACGGTGAGGGGCGCTATCTGTGGCAACCACCGGTACAAGCGGATGTGCCGCCCACACTGTTAGGCAAAAAGATAATCAATCCGGAAGGATTACCCGACATTGCGGCGGGCACGTATCCCGCTGTATTCGGCGATTTCATGGCTGGGTACAAAATCCGCGACAATCGCGGTATGTCAATCCAGAGGCTCATAGAAAAGTATACGGACTATGACCAGGTGGGTTTCAAAATCAAGAAACGGACCGGCGGCGAAGTCGTATTGACCGAAGCATTTTGCCCGCTGAAGATTGCGGCAAGCTAGACATTTGATATTCATCGGTGTGTTCGAATAAATAACACACTGCCCTGGTGAGCTGACTCTTGGCTTACCAGGGCATCAAATAAAGTTAGGTTATTCACGTAACCAAAAGGGGCAAACTTATGAGTTCAATCTTTTATTATAAGCCATGGGTGAAAACCCAGAGGTTGGATGTGGCCGGACCGTACACACAGGTTCTCGGCAGTGCTGATGTCCATTCGATTACCAAAAGCAGCTCTGTCATAACCGGCACGGTTCGTTCTTTGAATATAGCCCAGACCATGACGGCGGCGGCGACTACGAGTCAGGTAGAAGCTCTGAAAGTTCAAATCATTTCAGACGTCAAGACCGGTGCGTGGGCCAATGCCATCGTCGGCAGTATCAACTATTCCACAAGCGGCGCGGCACACGGTATGGCGGCTGCTGTTTGCGCAGAAATGATCCCGCCCAATAGCTCTCTTTCCCGGGGTTCACTCTATGCCCTGGACATGGAATTTGGCTGTGGGGCAAGCTCGAGCTGGGGCAGTGCTGGACCGGTTGCCTTCTGGAAAATGGAAAACTGGGGTACGAAAGCCTACTTTTCCGAAAATGCATTTCTCTTCCATCTATTGGGAGAAACGTCGGCAGGCGGTGCCCTATGGAATGACTCGACATTGAGAATAAGGATCGGCAGTACCACGAAGTACCTTGTTCTCTCGAACGCCGAGGATTCCCTGACCATCTCTGGTAACCTACTCCCGGGGACCGATGACGGGGCCGCGATTGGATCGACTGCTCTCCAGTGGAGTGATCTCTTCCTGGCTGATGGCGCGGTGATCAACTGGAATGATGGAGCTGTTACGTTAACTGGTAATGCGAATGATGTGACACTTACTGGTGGTGGATTAGCAGTCGGAGCGGGTGCGACCGGTATCACAATAGCAGCGCAGACAACGATGGGTATAGCGCTTGCCGTAGCTGCTGGTGTCGGTGGAATTGCGATCGATGCAGGCACCGTAAATCATGCTGCGGACGGATCAATTATTGACATCAACCTCGATGTTGAGGGTGCCTACAGTGTCAATGCGATAAACGTCAACCTGGACTTTGAAACAACCGGCATGGGGGCTGCTGACGTGTCAGCTGTTCTCAAAGCCGACATTAACGAGCTTCTGGTTCATACTGACGGTGCGGGGCTTCATGGCACAGACATCACCATAACAGGGTTTGATACCGGTAGGGCGGATCTGGTCGGACATCTTGTAACGCTGGACGGAACCAAGACAGCCGGTGACACATCGGCGGCCTTTAAAGTTGTTGGCACCCAGGTCATTGACCACAGCGGAGAAGATCTTTATGGGGTCTGGATTAATTTTTCAGGTATGACCCTTACCGATGGACAAGTTTATGGTACCTATACCGATATGTCCTTTGCCAATGGAAGCACGTCTTATGGACATTACTTGAACATGGGTACTGCTTCAACGGCAGGTATTTCGATAAACGGTACTGCTGTATCAGGAGTTATTATACCCGCAGTATGTACCACGGCCGTATCTCTGACAGGTGCGAACGCCACCTCGATTGGAATCTCAGGCAATAACACCTCAGCTTCAATGTTGATATCTGGAACTTGGGGATCGAGTGCAAATTACGGCGCAATCACTCTCGCTGGTGACGCAGCAGGTACAGCCCTTGCACTTGGAACCAGTGCGACAAGCCTAATCGGTATACGCATCGACCTCACCGGGGCAGTTACAGCCGGCAACGACTTCATGGCAATGCATTCAGAGCTTGAGACATCCGCCGCCATGGTGGATGGTTTTATCATAGGCACGTATCAGAGGGTAAGAATTGCTCATGTAGCCTATGAGAATTATGCCATTTGGGGAAGAATGGACGTGAATGTGGCACAAACCGGAGACACCGGAAATCAATACCTCGGTGTTTTTGGGGCTGTCAACTTTGCAGCTGGCGCGCACGCTCTTCTGGCTACGGGTGGTGGGTATGGTGTTCTAGGTACGGCTTCGATAGCGTCTGGTGGCACGATAGACCAGCCCCTCATTGGTGGGTATTTCGAGGCAAACGCTGTTGACACACAGAGTTCCACATTGGTCACCGCATCCAGGCATCGTATGCTTGGGTATTGTAACTATGGAATAGACATCCTTTGTCAGACCTCTAACGGTTTGGCTATGATGAGAATGGCCCCCGAAAGCTCTGCAAAGGTCAACGCTGGTCTTATCCTTGAAGTCGCTGCCGGGAGCGGTGTTATTCAGAATCTTTTCAAGTTGGAAGATTCAACCTCTTGCTGCATCAACACATCCGGAAACGTAGGGGGGGCCCAACAGTCCGACGCCATCATCAAGATGGATGTTGCTGGCACAGCTTATTACCTAGCCGCCTTCCTTGCCGGATCAGTAACCGGAGAATGGAACGACATATAGGAGGTTCCCAAAGTAACATACGCCGTGGGATAGGGCGCATGCCCCGAAAAGCTGGCTTCCTGACCAGCCTGCCCACGGTCAACCATCAGGTGCATATGATAGGAGATATGGACAATGGAATTCAAATTATCAGTTACGGAACGGCTTTTGCTTTTGACTATCGTCCCCGCGACGGGCAGCATTACCCAGATCGGGATTCTGAACAAGCTGCGGGAGATGTTAAGTTTCAACGAAGAAGAAAATGAGGGGCTGCAATTCGTCAATGACGAAGGCTCCGGCAGCACTCGGTGGAATACGGAAGCGGGGGAAGAACTCAAAGCTATACCCTTCGACCTTAGCCGGATACATCGGAAGATCATCGACAAGGCCATGAGGGGTGCGCTTGAGAAGATGAATAACGAGGACGCATTGTCCCAAGCCCATCTCGATCTTGGCCGAAGGTTCGTCGATGATTACGACGACTTCGCGGCTGAATTGATCGAAGCTGCGACTAAGAGGGAAGAGGCCAGAGATAAGGCTGAAGTCGATGCGGCAGAAGCCAAGGCAAAAGCAGCATCCGACACACCTGACGATTCAGAAGCTGAGGGGGCCGATTCAGAAGATACGATGCACTGACATTTAGATTCACTAACATTAAACGTTAAGGGAGATCGAATTATGAAAGGTGATCCTGGAAGCAATTACACGATGGTAGATGGTTTAGACGCACAATCCCGAGGAGCGGGCACCAATTACACGGGCGTGGTAGATCACGCACTCACTCCCTCATCCTCATTTCATTTGAGCTGCGGCGTCTTTGCGGGTAGTTCATTGGTGGGCACGCTGCAATGGAGTGACGCATCGGGTAGCGGTTTTATCGACGAAGCTGACACCTCGGCATCCAATGAGGTATCAGGGACGTTGACCGAGGCGGGTCAGTTTACCGTGGATTGTCCCAATCCTCGGGGCCGATATTCACGCCTGAAGGTCGTGGGAGATGGTACATGCGAATACAGTGTTACCAATATCTCCGGGCCTATCAAGGACGTCGATCAAGGGTAGCGAAGACCATCAAGTTAACTATTTACAGTGCAATATGGGTGGCCATGCAGACGAGCTAGCGCTGTGTGTACGCCCATATTTTACCTAGCATGCGAGGTACCCAATGGGCAATTTGATCAAGATGAAAATAACGGAAAGAGGCAGTGAGAATGGAGTGAACATCCATATCTATGAGAAGGGCACTATCTATCAAGTCGACGATGGCTTAAAAAAAGCCTTCGTTGATGATCTTGACTGGGCAGAGACGGTAAAGAAAGGCAAGCCGCAAATACCTGTGCGAGACCCTGGCGATCATAAACCCGGTGAGCCATTCGATGACGAAGGTAGCGGGCCGCCTGAAAGGACTGTCGAAACGGAGATCGAAACGGGCAAACCTGACGAGAAAGAAACAGGGGTTGAAGGTCCGAAAGAGACCGGTGTTGAAGGCGGCATCGGCAGCCAGGAAGGTGGTACTGCGGAAGGTGGCAAAGACGATATTCCGGATATCATACTCAGATCGAACGATAAGCCCTTCAAAACGGCTCCCGCGGCAAAAGGGATACTTAAGCGTATGGGCATTATAGAGACGCATGAGGTAGTCTCGGTCAAGGGCGGATTTCAGCTGAAGCGGAGGATAGCACAACGTAACTGGGGAGATTAATAGAGGGTCATTCTCATGGCATTGGAATTAGTAACATTCGAGGAGCTGTCCGCTCTTCTAGCCCTCGAGAGAGAGCCTATTTATGAGTACCCGGCTTTAGGGGTTATCAAGGACAGTATGATCTCGGCATTCGAGGAGCATCTGGGCCGCTTCCTCAATAATGAGGAAAGGACCGAGACCCAACATATCGGCAACCTCGGGAGGAGCAAGATAAAACTTCCGGCGATACCCATAACGGCGGTGTCATCGGTTACCGTTACGGCAGGCGGCACTTCTCAAAGCTACGATGAAACAACTCATTACGACATAACGGGCTGGGGACTTCAGATATTATTTACGCTCAAACGCTGTAAGATTGTAGTAGTTTATACCGGTGGTTTGACTGCGGTAACTCAGGAGCAACGTCTCAACCGGGCGGCACTATATCAGACATCTTATGAGTTTCAGAGCAAAGCACAAATCGGTGCTGAAACGGTAAGCACTGAAGGTGGCAGCGTCACAAGACCGGCCCTGCAATTGCTTGATGAAACAAAGCGGATGATTAAGCGTTCTATCCATCCACTTAAGGGGGCATGATGGGCGACGCGGATTATAGTGTTGATTATAATCTGGAGGAATTGCAGAGCTTTCTCGATCTGTTTCCGGATGATACATACAAGCACGCGAAATACGCTTTGCGTAAAGGTGTTGTCGCTGCCCACAAAGAGGTCTCGGATCGTTTCGGGACGGACATTCAGTCAAGGACCGGTACCCTGAGACGATCATTGGGCAGTCGTGTCTCTGGGGATAATCTGGCAACTTTGGAAGCCTCTATATATGCGGCGGCACGTCACGGCGGTAAGGCGATGGTCTATACCCTGGCTCAAGAGTTTGGGGACACGATCACCGCCACTGATAAATACATAAAAGTACCCGGGGGGCCGTATCTCAATATACCGGTATATTCAAATCTAACCCCTGCTGGCGTCATGCGAATGAGTGCCCGTGAGGTTTTTAAGCGCGGCGGATATATCGCTAAGTCAAAGGCCGGCGCCTGGGGAGTATTTATCAAGGGCAAGATGATGTTCGTGCTCAAAACAGAAGTGAAGCTTGAACCAAGATTGGGCATGCGCGATGCTGCTGAGACCCAGCTCCCGCTAATAATAAAGGAATTGAAAAGCTTAATAGGAACAGACGCATAATGGGAACACAAACTTCAGTAATGAGAATGCTTGATGAGATCGACGGCCGTCTTGGTAATATCACTGAAGGCAACGGCTATTGGTATACACTCAAAAAGAAGGCGCGCGGTAAGTTAAAAGTGTTTGAGTCACATGATCTTCCGTCTGCAAATTATTGGGCCACTGGTGTGGGTAATGAAACCGCTGAATACTTTGATGATAAAAGGACCCTGCCGCTCTTTATAGAACTGCACTCTATGACAATGGATTATCCATTCATCGATGTGGCCGAAAAGCTTGCATCAGACGGTCTAACGGCAATAGCTCGGCTCCCTGCGGATAGCGCCGGGCGATCGGTAGGTATAGATGCTGCCCAGACGGATATGTCTGGTTCATCGGATACAAAAATTAAGATCTCTGCCGATGGTGATGCAGCCGAAGAAGTTACTTGCGTCTGGACCGGAGCCACGACGGGCGCGCTCGTAGCAGCTCAGATGCAGACCAAAATACAGGCACTTGGCGGAAACAAAGCAGCTGTAACCGTTGCTTTCAATAAAAGATATATCATCACTTCCGGCACAACGGGCATTACTTCAGCAATCGTCATAACGCCGGGCGATACTCTTGATTGCTCGGATCAGCTCAGGATCGGTATATCAAACAATGGTCTTGAATACATAGGACTCGCGGCCGCGCCTGCGGTCTCGGATATTCCTAATTATAACCTGAATGATACCGTGGAACGCCTGGTTTTCTTTAACTATACTTATTTCATCGGCGAGGGCCAGACCCCATGGTGTGGCGTTATCATTGAGCTTGGCGTGGTATTCCATGCCGATCCATTCGACATGTACATATATAGAGGGTCGTGAAGGATAGCAAATGGCAAGACAATCCAGGAATACGACAAAGGGAAAGACGACAAAGGCCAAGGCTGTGAGCAAGCCGAGCGCTCCGAAGCGTTCCAGGAAACCGGCAGCCAAGAAGGAAAAGCGAAAGATCGCGGTGATCTGTGGTCCGGGCCTTGATAATCACCTTGCAGAAGTGACTGATCTTTTCAAGAAAAAATATGAAGTTATGATCTGTGTTAGTTCTGATCTCGAAAAGATTTTCAATGCAGTTAAATGGGCGGACACAATCTGGATTGAGTGGGCCAATCAGACAGCCGTCGACGTGACTTCATTGGGTCACCTAATGTATCAGAAACAGGTCATACTCCGGCTACATAGCTATGAGGCCTTCCAACAGGAGCTCAGCTATATTCACTGGAATTATATCACGGACCTCATATTTGTGGCCGATCATATTAAAGACTTGGTGTTGATGCACTATCCGCTAATCCAAGATGCCGTAGACAATATTCACGTGATACCGAACGGGATCGACACAAAGAAATTCGCCATTCCCAAGGGTAGAGAATACGTTACTAAACCCGGCAAGAATATAGCCTATCTCGGATATATAAATTTCAAGAAAGGCCCGCTGCTTATGTTCAATGCATTTGCAGAGCTGATCAGAAATGATCCTGAATTTGTGCTGCATATCGGCGGGGCCTTCCAGGAGCCACGCTATGTTCAATATCTGAAGCAGCTGCAGAGCCAGAATCCCATGTTGCAAAAACAGATCAGGTTCCATGGCTGGATTGATGATCCGGCTACCTGGCTAACCGGCATGAGCCACGTTATCTGTACATCGGTCCTCGAAAGCCAGGCAAAGTTCGTGATGGAAGGTATGGCCGTGGGCTTAAAGCCGCTCATACACAACTTTGTCGGCGCAAAGGACATCTACCCGACCGGACTAATCTGGGATACAATAACCGATTTTTGTACTCAGGCGTTGAGTCCCAGCTACAACGCGTTGTCCTATAGGGCTTTCATTGTCAGGTATTTTAATACAGACGATGTGGTGAAAAAGATCGATGCCGTTATCCAGGCTAAAGACAAGCCGGTAGAACTTTTCAAGACAGGCGAAGTCGACCCCGTTACATTGTCCGCCACAATCATAATGAGAAATGAAGAGCACAACCTGGCCAGATGCCTTGAGTCAATCAAAGATATTTGCGATGAAATTGTCATAGTAGATAACGGGCGCGAGGACAGAGGGCCAGAGGATACAAGCCTTGAAATTGCAGAGCAGTATGGCGCAAAGGTTTTTGATCACTACTGTAAACCGGAGGACTTTGATTTTTCTATCTATCGTAATCTGGCCGTCGAATATGCAACCGGGGATTGGATGTTAACGATCGACTGCGATGAGGAATTGAAGGGCGACAAAGCTGGTCTCAAACAAATGCTGGCCACACTTACCCCTGAGTATAATGCTGCCTCAATGAAGTTAGAGGATACTGATAAAGAGCTCGGGAGTCAGGTTAACGCATCACGTGTATTCCGCAGCGGCCATGTTAAATATGAAAGGGCCTGGCACAACATCCCGATAGTAGACGGTATGAAGAAATTTGGAATAGTTCTTTATGACGATATTGCCATAGTTCATCATGGGTCAATAAACCAATTGGATGAGGCACTAACAAAAGCCAAAAACCTAAGAACAAAGCTCCTTTTGGAAAAATCATTGAAGCAAAATCCGGATGACCACGAGCTTTATTTTTACATGATGCAGACATATGGCATTGAGGAAAAGTGGCAGGCGGCGGTTAATTGCGGCGAAAAGTATCTAATGCAACGTCATAAGATTTCAAGCTTTCGATTAGAAGTTTATTACCCGATGATCCGGGCATATTTAATCGAACTGAAACATCCGCAGCGCGCGCTTGAACTATTGCACGAGGCAATGATTCTCCTCCCGGAGGATCTCGATATCGCCTTTGCTGAATGCGAAATAGGTGTAGTCACTGGCAATGGCAATATGTTGATGAGCGGTGCCAGGCGATTCACACGGCTATATGACGTTTTCAAAAAAAGGCCAGATGCAAAAGCCGGTCGGTTTCTTTATCATCTCAAACCAGATTCATTATTGTTTTGCCTGACGCACATGACATCATATCAAATGCAGGATGGCGTGGAATGCGTAAGGCTATTACAAGGGTCT
>SDBT01016218.1_pt1 | contig 11801 bp, 11 predicted proteins | sample 2277101 | NCBI WGS metagenome assembly SDBT01 (sample SAMN10404973, study PRJNA504765) | marine sediment metagenome | isolation source: marine sediment core GS10_PC15, 103 cmbsf | place: Arctic Ocean: Southern Knipovich Ridge | collected 2010
GACGCGGCCGGTGGGGGCGGCTACGGGGATCCTCTGGACCGGGAGCCGGAGCTGGTGGAGGCGGACGTGGCCGAGGGGTACGTGAGCGTCGACGGCGCCAGGGAGCGCTACGGCGTGGTCGTAGATCCGGACACCCTGCGAGTGGACATCGAGGCCACCCAGCAGCTAAGGAGAAAGAGGTGAAGGCATGAGCAAGCCAATCCGCGTGCTGATCGGCAAGCCCGGCCTGGACGGCCACGACGTGGGCGCAAAGCTGGTCTGCCGCGCCCTGATGGATGCGGGCATGGAGGTGGTCTATACGGGCCTGAGGCAGTCGCCCCGGGCGATCGTCGCAACGGCCGTGGAGGAGGGGGTGGACGTGGTGGGTCTTTCGATTCTGTCCGGAGCCCACCTGCCGCTGTGCCGCAAGGTGGCGGACGAGATGGCGGCCCGTGAGATCCGCGACGTCGTGTGGATCGTGGGCGGCAATATTCCAGTCAGTGACCACCAGGCGTTGCGCGACCTGGGGGTCGACGGGATCTTTCCCACCGGCTCGTCGTTCGACGCGCTGGCGGACTACATCCGGGAAGAGGTGAAGCGGTGAGCGATGAGAAGAAAGGGGTGCCCCCCCTGTTCTGGGAGTCCGGGCTGGAGATCCGGCCGGTCTACACGGCCGAGGACGTGGAGCGAAGCGGCGGCTCGGACGCCGTCGGCATGCCGGGCGAATACCCCTACACGCGCGGGATCCATCCGCTGATGTACCGCAAGCGGCCCTGGACCATGCGACAGTATTCCGGTTTTGGCACCGCCGCCGAGACCCGGAAGCGTTTTCTATGGTTGATCGAGCACGGCCAGACCGGTCTGAACGTGGCCTTCGACCTGCCGACCCAGTGCGGCCTGGACTCGGACGACGAGATGGCCGAGGCCGAGGTCGGCCGGGTGGGCATGGCGGTCGACTCCCTGGCCGACATGGAGGAGGCCTTCGACGGGATCGACCTGAACGAGATCACCGTCTCGCTGACCATCAACGGATCGGCCGTGGCCATCATGGCCATGTACTTCGCCATGGCTCGCAAGCGCGGCTTCGATCTCTCGGAGCTGCGCGGAAACTCCCAGAACGACATCTTGAAGGAATTCATCGGCCGCGGGACCTGGATCTTCCCGGTCGAGCCGTCCATCCGGCTGGTGGGCGACACCATGGAGTTCTGCGCCAGGAACGTGCCCAAGTACAGCCCTGTCAGCGTGTGCGGCTACCACATCCGCGAGTCCGGGGCCAACCCGGCCCAGGAGATGGCCTATGGCCTGGCCATCGCCAGGGCCTACATCGACCACGTGCTGGCCCGCGGCCTGGCCGTCGATCCGGTGGCCGCGGGGATCACCTTCAACTTCGACATCCATGGCAACCTGTGGGAGCAGGTGGCCAAGTTCCGGGCCGGCCGGCGGCTGTGGGCGAGGATCCTCTCCGAACAGTATGGCGCCGAAGACCCGCGCGGACTGCGACTGCGCATGATCGCCGGCGGCGGCGGCGGCGGGCTGACCATCCAGCAGCCCGAGAACAACATCGTCCGGGGCGCCTGCTACGCCCTGGCCAGCGCCCTGTCGGGAACCCAGACCATGGCGCTGTGCTCCTACGACGAGGCCTACACCATCCCCTCCGAGCACGCCGCCAAGCTTTCCTTGCGCACCATGCAGATCCTGATGCACGAGATCGGCCTGTGCGACACGGTCGACCCCCTGGCCGGCTCGTACTTCATCGAGACCACGACCAACGAGATGGAGACACTCATCGTCGAGATCATGGACGAGCTCGAGCGCGCCGGCGGCATCGTCAAGGCCGTGGCCGAGGGCTCGGTCCAGGCCGCGGTCAACGCCCAGGCCTACGAGCTCGAGAAGAAGATCCAGTCCGGAGAGGTCAAGAAGGTCGGGGTGAACTGCTTCGTGGAACAGGAGCAGGAGCGCGAGGTGGAGTTCCACCCCTACCGCCAGGAGGAGGCCGCCGAGCAGATCGCGCGGCTGAGACGCATCCGGGCCGAGCGCGATTCGGCCGCGGTCGAGGCCGCCCTCGAAAATGTCCGCGCAGCGGCCGCGGCGGGCGAGAACGTCATGTCGCCGGTCATGGACGCGGTCGAGGTCTACGCCACGGTCGGCGAGGTCTGTTCGGTGCTCAAGGAAGTGTTCGGAACCTACGCCGAACCTGTACGGTTCTGAGGGAGTGTCGGTCATGAAGCCCCAAGTAGTGATCAGCGTTGAGCAGGCCCTGTCCATGACGTACGCCACCCTGCGCATGGTGCACCTGGGCTGGCGCGTCATCAAGGTCGAGCCGACCCCGGTGCCGGGGAGGAAGTCCAGGGGCGACCCCAACCGCTACGTCGGCCGGCCGGTGGCCGGCGAGGACCGGCACTCCTACTTCGTGGCGCCCAACGTGGGCAAGGAGGCCATCGCCATCGACCTGAAGCAGGACGAGGGCCGGAAGCTCCTCGGGCGCCTGGTCCGCGAGCTGCGGGCCGACGTGTTCTGCACCAACACCATGCCGTCTCGGCACGCCGGGCTGGGGATCGACTACGATACCCTGCGTGGCCAGAAGAAAGACCTGATCTGGTGCTGCGTCTCGGCCATGGGCCTCAAGCACCCGGACGTGCCCGGGTACGATCCGGTCGTGCAGGCGCTGTGCGGGTACATGGACCTGACCGGTCATCCCGACGGGCCGCCGTTGCTGTGCGGGCCGCCGCTGGTGGACCTCAAGGCCGGGGACGAGGCCTTCACCCAGGTCCTGCTGGCGATGATCGAGCGGGCCGAGACCCGCCGGGGCATGCAGATCGACATCTCCATGGCCCAGGTGGCCGTCTCCTGGCTGCAGACCTTCCTGCCCATGCTGGACATGGGCAGCCCGCCTTCCGAGCTGAAGCGTTCCGGCAACGAGCACCGCCAGTTCATTCCGGTCAACGCCTACCGCACTTCAGACGGCTACATCTACATGGCCATCGGCAGCGACGCCCAGTTCAGCCGGATCTCCTTGCAACCCATGTTCGCCGCCCTGGCCCGGGAGCGCTGGTCGACAAACGAGGGTCGCCGGGCCTCGAAGGGCGAGCTGCACACAGCCATAGAGGGCATCACATCGAAGCGCACCTCCGTCCAGGTGGCCGAGGCGCTGAAGGCGGCCGGCATCCCCCATTCGCCGATCACCCCCATCGAGGATGTGCCCGACCTGCCCTTCGTGGCCGAGGCCGCCCTGAGGACCGCCGCCCCGGACGGTAGTCTTATCCGCCTGCCGCCGCCCGCGACCCGCACGGACCACCTGGACATGATGGGCGGGAGGCTGCCGTTCTGCCCGCCTTACGGCGGGAGCACCGACAGTCTGCTCATGGAGGCGGGCCTGTCGGAGTCCGAGATCGCTTCGCTGCGCGAAAGGGGCGTGGTGGCGTGAAGCGCTTCGACTACCACAAACCACAAACGCTCGAAGAGGCGTTCGACCTGATCGATAGAAACCCCGGGGCCCGTCTCATCGCCGGCGGGACCGATTTGATGGTGCGCATCAACAAGGGCGAACAGCGGCCCGCCGCCCTGATCTCGCTGCGATCCATCCCCGGGCTTTCGGGAGTTCAGGTGGGCGAGGTCACCCGCATCGGGGCCATGACCACCATCGCCGACCTGATCGCCGATCCGCGACTGCGCCGGGATTTTCCGGTCCTGGTCCGGGCGGCCGGCCTGCTGGGCGGCCCGCAGATCCGCAACATCGCCACCATAGGCGGAAACCTGTGCAACTGCTCTCCGTGCGCGGACATGGCCGGCCCGCTGCTGGTGCACGAGGCCCGGGTGCGGCTTCAAAGCCCCCGGGGCGCTCGCGAGGTTCCGATCGCGGAGTTCTTTCAGGGACCGGGCCAGACATGCTCGTCTTCAGACGAGATCCTGACCCACGTGCTGCTGCCCTCACCCAGCAAGACCGCCCGGGCGGTCTTCTTCAAGAAGGGCCGGGTGAGGATGGACCTGGCTATCGCCAGCATAACGGCGCTGATCGAACCGGACGGCCGGCACTGCCGCAGGGCGCGGCTGGCAGCGGGCTCGGTTGCGCCCGTGCCGCTGCGCCTCGTCAAGGCGGAGGAGTTGATCGAGGGGGCCCTGGTAACCGACGAGGTGCTGGCCGAGACCGGGCGCCAGGCACGTCGTGAGATCTCCCCGATCAGCGACGTCCGGGCCAGCGAGGACGTTCGCCGGCGGATCGTGGGCGTATAGGTGCAGCGGGGGGTTGCGCAATTGATGGGCGGGGGCGGGTCATGAGCGTCGAGATCGCCTTCCGCCTCAACGGCGCGGACGTGCGCGTGGCCGTGGCAGGCCACCAGCGCCTGATCGACGTCCTGCGCGGGACCCTGGGCATGACCGGCACCAAGGAGGGCTGCGGCGAGGGCGAGTGCGGCGCCTGCACGGTCATCATCGACGGCCGGGCGGTCAACTCCTGCCTGTACCCGGCCCTGGAGGTCGAGAGCAGGAGCGTGACCACCATCGAGGGGCTTGCGGGCGAAGGCGGCGCCCTGTCGCCCATCCAGCAGGCCTTCGTGGATCACGGCGCCATCCAGTGCGGCTTCTGCTCGCCCGGCATGATATTGGCCGCCAGGGCCCTGCTGGACGAGAACCCCGACCCTTCGGAGCGCGAGATCCGCGAGGCCCTGGTGGGCAACCTGTGCCGCTGCACCGGCTACGCGCAGATCGTAACGGCGGTCCGGGCGGTCGCCGGGGAGCCCGGGTCATGACGGATTTCCGGTACATCGGCAAGCAACGCGCCCGGCCCGAGGCCGGGGACAAGGCTGCCGGTCGGGCGCACTACATCCACGACCTGATCCGGCCGGGAATGCTGTACGGCAAGGTCAAGTTCAGCGATCACCCGCACGCGAAAATCCTGAACATCGACATCTCCAGGGCCGAGCGGCTGCCCGGGGTGCGAGCGGTGGTCACCGCCCGCGACACGCCCGAGATCCGCTTCGGCCTCCTGCGCGACAACACGGCGCTCAAGAAAGGCAAGGTGTGCCAGTACCGCGACGAGGTCGCGGCCGTAGCGGCCATCGACCAGGACGTGGCGGCCGAGGCGGTCGAGCTGATCGAGGTCGAGTACGAGCCCCTGCCGGCGGTCTTCGATCCGCACGAGGCGCTCGGGCCGGATGCGCCCCTGGTGCACGAGACCGATCCGCGCGGCCAGCCACGGGCCGACAACCGCCTGCCGCTGAGCTACCACCACGAGTCCGGCGACCTGGAGGCCGGGGTGCGGGCGGCCAGCCACACTGCCGAGGGCACCTACACCACGCCCTGGATCCAGCAGAGCTGCATGGGCACGGCCGGGTGCATCGCCGAGTTCGACCTAAACCACAACCTGACGATCCGGGCCAAGACCCAGATCCCGTTCCTGGCCCAGCGCGACTTCAACCGGGCTCTTTCGGCCATGGGCCTGAAAGGCAGAAACGCCCGCGTGATAGTGCCCGCCCTGGGCGGCGGCTTCGGCACCGGGCTGGACACCCACGCCTACGAGTACATCGCCATCCTGCTGGCCCATCGCACGGGCCGGCCGGTCAAGATCGTCTACTCCCGGGAAGAGGAGTTTTCCTGTTTGTCCCCGCGCCAGTCATCGGAGGTGCGCATCAGCCAGGGCTGCGACGCTGCCGGCCGGCTGACCTTCCGGCGGGTCGAGGTGCTCCTGGACAACGGCGCCTACACCTCCTGGGGCGCGACCTACCCCACGGTCATGCTGCTTCCGGCCACCTCGCTCTACCGGGTGCCCAGCGTGTACTTCGATGCGCAGCTGGTCTACACCAACAACACTTACTCCCAGGCCATGCGCGGCTACGGCAACCCCGAGCTGAGCTGGGCCCTGGAGAGCAACATGGACGAGCTGGCCGGGCAGGCCGGGATCGACCCCTACGAACTGCGCAGGATCAACTGCAACCGGCCGGACGAGACCACACCGATGGGGCTGAAGATCAGCACCTGCGGCCTGGCCGAGTGCATGCAGAGCGTCGCCGACAAGCTTTCCTGGAAGGACAGGCGCGGCAAGGGAGGCGGTCGCGGGGTCGGCATGGCCTCGCTGGTCCACGTGGGCGGCGGCGCGCGCATCTACCGCTCGGACGCCTGTGGCCTGATGCTCAAGCTGGACGATTTCGGCAACGTCAACGTCTTCTGCGGCGGGGTGGAGATGGGCCAGGGCCTGCACGCGGTCCTGACCTTGGCTGTGGCGGAGGCGCTGGGAGTCAAACCCGAAAAAATATTCATCAGCCAGACCGACACGGCCACCTGTCCCTGGGACGTGGGCACCCACGCCAGCCGGGGCGCCTTCACGGCCTGCAACGCGGCCATCCTGGCCGCCGGAAAGCTGCGTGAAAAGATCTTTGACTTTGCTTCGGAGCTGTTCCCCACCCAGGCTGGCAGGCAGCTGAAGAAGTACATGAAGGAAAATCCCGACTACCGGCCGCCCGATTTCGACGTCGCAGCCGCGGCCGGCCGGGATCGCTTCGAGCTGGTTGACGGCGTGATAACCCTGACCGGCGCTCCCGAAGAGCCCTGGCTGCGGCTGGAACTCGACCGGCTGCTGCGGGCGATCCACTTCCGGAAGCAGGGCGCGATGCTGAGCGCCGAGGCGTTCTACGACCCGCCCAACGAGTTGCCCGACTGGGACAGGGGCCACGGCAATATATCGGCCACCTACGCCTGGGGCGCGCAGGGCGCCGAGGTCGAGGTGGACACCGAGACCGGCGAGGTCAGGATCCTCAAACTGGTGGCCGCCCACGACGTGGGCCGGGTGCTCGATCCCCAGGCCCTGGCGGGCCAGACCCACGGCGCCCTGGCCCAGGGCGTCGGCTACGCCCTGTACGAGCAGGTCCTGTCCGACAAGGGCAGGATCCTCAACCCAAGCTTCCGCGACTACAAGATCCCCACCGCGGTCGAGATGGATTTCAAGGTCGAGCTGGACTTCATCGAGACGAACGACGAGCACGGCCCGTTCGGCGCCAAGGGCGTGGGCGAACCCGGCCTGGTGCCCACCGCCCCGGCCATCGCCAACGCGGTCTTCGACGCCGTGGGCGTGCGCATCCGCGACCTGCCCATTACCCCGGAGAAGATACTGGCCGCGATCGAGGAGCGGAAGAAGGACGGTGGCTGAGAGGTCGTGGAGATCAACCGTGCCTGTAGTGAATGCCGAAGCCCGGGTCCGGATATTTCCAGCTGACTGCCCGTAGCGGACAGATGACCATACAGGTGCCGCATTCCAGACAACCGGTGTGATCGACTTTCACCTGCTCATCCTGCTCATCCTGCTCCAGGGTATACAGGTGGGCGGGACAGGCTCTCAGGCAGATCCTGGTCGTACAACGACTGCAGGAATCGGAATCGAGCTGGATGTGACTCTTCTCGTGGTGCTTGATGGCACACAGGGCGATTTTTTCTTCTACTTTCATGGTGGTCACATTCTCATCAGACGCCAAAGGTCCCTGATTCCCCGAAAGCCCAGAACACCACGCATGAGCCGCCTGAGGGATTTCTTCATGCGCGGGTTCTCGCCGGCTGCGTTTACCTGAAAGATCTCCTTGGCCCACTGCACAAGCCGCTGGGGGTAACGATCGTAGAGACGGTCGATGGCCAGGACCTTGGGGGCCCTTTTGTGTTCCCGCATCTGTTTTACAACGAAGCTTTGCTTCAAGGCCTGCCGGTAGTGTTCAAGACAGGCTGCGGGGCCGAAGTTGTTCTTCCGGGATTCGACAATACTTCTCCCGGCGATCACCCCCGAAGCCAGGGCCAGATCCATGCCCCTGAGCACCGGGCCGGTATTTATCACGAAACCCGCCGCATCTCCCGCAAGGAGCAGGCCGGGTGAACCGGGGGAGGGCAGGGCATGAACCCCGCCTTCTGGAATGAGGTGGGCTCCGTATTCCACGGTGGAGCCCCCGTCGATCAGGGGAGCCACATCAGGCCGTTGTTTGAACTCCTCGAGGAGTTCGAAGAACATGGATTCGGATCTCCACTCCTGCAGTGCCTGCATCTGAACCACTAGTCCGACGGACAGGCTCCCGGCGTTGGTGTAGATGAAACCACCCCCGGGAAGACCCCGGGTGACCCTGCCCAGGAACAGGCGGGCGGCCCCCTGACCGCCCGCCAGGTTGAAACGCTCTTCAATGCGGGAGCTCTCGAGCTGGATGATTTCCTTGATGCTCACACCGTACGAGTGAACGCTGCGTTCGGGCCTCAGACCCGCCTGCTGGGCGAGGAAAGACAGTACCCCGTCGGCGGCCACCACCACCCGGGCGCGCAACTCTTCAGGCCCCACCTTCACGCCCACCACCTGCCCGTCTTCCATGACCAGCTCATCTGCCCGCTGCTGGGGAAGAACCATGCCGCCTTTTTGAGTCACCTTGTCGGCCAGGTGCTGGTCCAGCCGGGCCCGAAGCACGGTGACGGAATGTGCCGAATACGCATCCGGCTCATGGTCGATCCGGAACGACGCGCTCGATCTGTCGTCGCAGAAAGTGATCATATCCGAGACCACCGGACGCTCGAAGGGGGCGTTTTTCAGGAGCTCGCCGCAGATCTCGCGCAAGGGCTGAAGATAGAGTCGTCCGCCGGAAAGATTCTTGGAACCGGCAACGTCGCCGCGTTCCAGCACCACCACCTGCAATCCCGCGGAGGCTGCCTCGTAAGCACACGCAAGCCCCGCCGGACCCGCCCCGACGACAATGACATCAAGTTCGTCAGCGTCGCTCATGGCCCTGTTCTTTATGATAGCGCCTTGGTGAGCGCCGGGACCACCTGCAGGGCATCTCCAACCAGACCGAAATCGGCGTTCTGGAAGATGAGTGCTTGTGGATCCGAGTTGATGGCCACTATTACCTTCGAGGTGTTCATGCCCAGTACATGGTGTATGGCCCCGGAGATCCCGCAGGCGATGTAAAGCTCGGGGCAGATGGTTTTGCCGCTCTTTCCCACCTGCTCGTCCTGTGGCCTCCAGCCGGCATCCACGACTGCCCGGGAGGCGCCCACCGCCGCGCCCAGAGCTTCCGCCAGCTCCTCTAAAAGTCTAAAATTCTCCCGGTCACCCATGCCCCTGCCCCCGGCCACCACCCGGCTTGCTTCGGCCAGATCCTGTCGGCCGGAAGCGGTGCTTTGGCGATCGACCACGCGGGGGTCCGCCGGTTCCGGCAGGTCGACCGATATGGTCTCTATCCGGCCCGGGCTTTCACCGTAGATGTTGTCGGGCAGGGGAAAGGAACCCGGCCTTATGGTGAACACTGCAGGCCTCGTGCCGAAGGTGAGTTCCTCGTAAACCCTGCCCCCGTAGACGGGCCTTCGCGCGGCCAGTTCGTCTCCCTCCCACCTGAGATCCACGACCGAGCTTGCATACCCAGCATGAGCGCGCGCCGCCAGCCTGGGCATCAGTTCCTGGCCGGTCGAATTCGAGCTGGCCAGGATGGCCACGGGTTTTCCCCGCGATTCGATCAGCTGCCACATCGCGCTGAGATACCTTGTGGCCTCGTAGGGCTCCAGGCGCGGTTCTTTGAGCCAGAGGACCAGTGGAGCCAGTTGAGCAAGCTCGTCTGCATGGGCCTGTTCCCCTCCGGCCAGCACCGCGGCTGCACCCAGATCCCGGCCTTCTGCAAGACTGCGCGCGGCTCCTACCAGCTGCCGGGTGGTTCTTGTCAGGTTTCCATCCCGGATTTCGGCCAGCACCCAGATCTCGTCGCAGGTCATGTGTGCCCTCCGCTCTATGACAGGGCGCCTGATTCCTGCAGACAGCGCACCAGTTCCGGGACGTTGTCCGGGAAATCTTGCTTCATCATGGTGACTTCGGGCCTTGACGGAGGCGGCAGATAACGAAGTCTTCGAACTCGTACACCCGGCTCTGCACCCGCGGGTGTGTTTTCGATTTTTGCCCTCATAGCTTTCATCACACGGGTGACCACGGGAATATGCGGTTCCGCGAGCCCTTTTTCCGCGCTGACCAGCAACGGCAGGGAAGACTCGAGAGACCATATCCCCCCTTCCACCTTGCGTCCCACCCGCGCTTTCATATTTACGGGATCAACCTCGAGAGACACGACCCCGCTCACATGGGGCATGTCGAGGAACTCGGCCACCATGGGGCCAACCGCGGCCTGGTCGTCGTCACCGGCCTGTTTTCCACACAGCACCAGGTCCGGCTGCAGGGTTTTTAACCTTGCGGCCAGGACCCCGGCGGTGAGATAGCTGTCGGCTTGTTCCAGGCTCTCGTCACCCAGACGTTCGACCCGGTCGATTCCCATGGCCACGGCCCGGCGCAAGGCGTTCGTGGCCCGGCGTCCGCCCGCAGAGAGTGCCAGTAGATCCGTCTCGGGGTGGTTTTTCTTGATGGTCAGAGCCGCCTCGATGGCGATCTCGTCGTAGAACGAACATACATAGCGGTCTTCGATATCCAGCTCGAGATCGGATTTCACCTGGATGGTGGCCTCGTGATCCGGCACCTGTTTGACCAGCACCGCTACCTTTATTCCCATCGCGAATCTCCAGGATAGAACGATTACCCGGTCGGCCCCTTGCGCAGATAGGCTGCGCCCAGGGCATTTTGCAGCACTTCGTGACATCCGCCTCCGAAGAGCAGGAAGCGGGCGTCCCGGAAGAATCGCTGCTGCGGATATTCCATGGCGAAGGAGTTGCCCCCGTAGATGCGGCTGGCCTCATCCACGGCTTTCTGGCACATCTCGGTGGCGAACATCTTGGCCAGCATGCACTCGTGCTGACATTCGAGACTCTCCTGGATCATCCAGGCGGCCTTGTACGCAAACAGCCTGGAGGCCTCGTACCAGGCCCAGTGATCGGCGAACTTGGACCTGATCAGCTGGTACTTGGCGATCGGCTTGCCGAAAGCCACGCGTTCGAGCGCGTACTTGCGCGCGTCGCCCATGGCCTCTCTTGCGATGGCGCAAGCGTTCAGCGCCGTCATTACCCGCACTTCGTTCAGGATGTCCGTACTGTACTTGACCCCGTTGCCCGGCCCCTCGCCCAGGAGGTTTTCCGCGGGCACCCGGACGTCGTCGAAGAGGAGCTCGCCGGTGACCGATCCGCGCGATCCCAGCTTGGAGATGGTCTGGCCGATACCGAAACCCCGGGTGCCCTTTTCCACCAGAAAGAAGCTCAGGCCTTCCAGGCCCCTGGAGGGATCCGTCTGGGCCAGAACGGTGCAGAAGTCGCAGACGGGACCGTTGGTGATCCACGCCTTGCGGCCGTTGAGCACCCAGCCCGAGTCTTCCTGCGTGGCGGTTGTGCGGGTGCCGCCCAGATCCGAGCCCGACTGATCTTCGGTGAAACAGATGGTGCCGATCTTCTCTCCCTTGATGGCCGGCACCAGGACGCGCTGTCTGATCTCTTCCGAACCGAAGCGCCCCACGAAGTAGGTGCCCATCAGGATCTGCATGGTGACCGCCATGGCAAAGCCGCAAGAGCCCCGGGCCAGCTCCTCGTAGAAGATCATCGAAGTGATGACATCGGCATCCAGGCCCCCGTATTTCTCGGTATGCCGCAGGCCCAGGTATCCCAGACCGGCGAACTCCTTCCAAAGATCCATGGGAAACTCGTCGGCCTCGTCGATGGCCCGGGCCCGGGGCCGGATCAACCGGTCCACCGCGTCCCTGACGGCAGTCCGAAAGAACTCCTGTTCCTCGGTGAATCGAAAGTCCATGAACCCCTCCTGGGACCGGAACCCTACCACCGCCCCTCCCGGCCGGTCAAGGCGCACTGTTCGTGGCTTTGTCCCAAAAATGAGGGATGGGGTTGAATCGAGTTCGGTTTTGAAAAGCCCTGAAGGGGCTAAATATGTAAGC
>SDBT01016219.1_pt1 | contig 11800 bp, 8 predicted proteins | sample 2277101 | NCBI WGS metagenome assembly SDBT01 (sample SAMN10404973, study PRJNA504765) | marine sediment metagenome | isolation source: marine sediment core GS10_PC15, 103 cmbsf | place: Arctic Ocean: Southern Knipovich Ridge | collected 2010
GTACTGCTGGCATTAATGTCTATTATGGCAATCTTTTCGTCGGCCGTGTTTGCCCAAGAACAGACTCAGTCTAATCCAGTTATCGATGCCGATTATCCTGGTGGCAATATTTTAACTTACAAATTGAGGGGGCAGATAGTACTTGATGACACCGTATATATGCGTCAGGACCTTCGTGACACCGAATGGTGGTGGTTCTACTGGAATTTTCGGGTACGGGGAGCAGAAAGTAAAACGCTGTATTTCAAGTTTTGTCTTCCACACCCAAGATTAGGAATATTACCTTTCGGAACGCAGGGTCCGGCTGTAAGTGTTGATAGAGGAAATTCCTGGCCATGGCTGGGTGGAGCTGCTGTCAAGGATGATGTCTTCTCTTATACCTTTGCCCCGGATGCCGGTGAAGTTCGCTTCTGTTTTACGATTCCCTATCAACAGAGCGACTTGAATAAATTCATAAATCGCCATAAAGACAATCCACATTTTTTTATAAAAGAGCTCTGTAAAACGCGAAAAGGCAGAGCCGTTAATCAGCTGCAGGTTGGCAATTTGGATGGTGAACCAAAATACCGGATCTTACTCACCGCTCGTCATCACGCCTGTGAAAGCATCGCCAGCTATGTTTTGGAAGGTATTTTGGAAGCCGTGTTGGCGAATACCATCGAGGGACATTGGTTCCGAGAGAATGTAGAAATTTTAGCAATACCGTTTATTGATGTAGACGGAGTTGAAGATGGCGATCAGGGCAAGTCACGTAGTCCGCACGACCATAATATGGATTACGAAGGTGAAAGCATTTATCTTTCCGTCGCGAGTCTTCGCCGGCTCGTTCCAAGCTGGTCTCAGGGTAAATTGCGGATCGCCATAGATCTTCACTGTCCATATATCAACACGCCATTTATTTATTTTTCAGATCCGACCGAAGTCGACCAGGAATTCAACAAAAAATTCCGGAAGATTCTAACCAAAGTGCAAAATGGTTCATTAACTTTTATAAACGATGAACACCGGATTTCCAGTGGTAAGGGATTAATGAAAGGTTGGGCCGCCGGCCTGCCGGGTGTCGAAGTTGCCTCAACTTTAGAAATCCCATATGGAAATGTGGGCGATGCGGTGGTCACTGCCGAATCAGCTCGTTTGCTCGGTCATGATCTGGCTAAGGCTATGAAAGCCTACCTTCAAGAGTAAAGTTCGTCTGTAAATATATATTTGGAATATAATAACGGAATGAGGCTAAAGGCGCTGCCCGAAACAGCAATATTAAAAAAATAATATTCATTATAATATGGACTAAAAACAATGAAATACTACAAGACAATTTCAGAGATTAATCGCTTTGTTTTTACATTTTTTCTTATTGTTATTCTAATGGAAATCACAGCAGTATATGGCCAGAAAAAGCTGCCGGGGCCGGTTGCAGATCTATACAGCAGTACAAAGGATATGTCTGTATCCGATGATTTCAATTCCATTGATTGGGGAAATAAATGGACCTGGCGGGCCGGAATGGGCGACAGTTCAGAACAATTCTGGATCTTCTCAAATAAATATCATTATCTGCAAGGGGAAAGTCCGGACAGTTATCTGCATCTGGATTATTTTTATTACTATCCCTTTATTTCTGCGCCCGGAGATAAGCAATTCAAACCGAAGTTTGAAGGATTTCTACGCCAGGAGCAGTTTGAAGGAAATAAAACTCTGCGAACATCAGGAGATATTGAAGTTAAAATTGATGAAACCGAGATGGGAATTATTGCTTTTGCTAATGATGAAGTAAAAGTTAAGACACGTTTACATGCTAAAATGCCTGGCTCCAAATTTAAAGGTGTTCAGATTGGAGCCATTACATATAGTTGGCGTAGTATGCCTTCCTCAGCCGAAGATATACTAAAATATTGTTTGGATTGCGGAATTAGTTCAATTGAACTTATGGGGAATGTGGTTGAAACTTATGCCGGAATTCCAGCTTCAGTACCAAGAATTCCTCGAGGAACCGAATTATCAGATAAAGAAAAGGAAGCTCGTAAGGAAGCCATTAAAGAGGCAACTGAAGCCCAGCGTCAATGGAGATTGTCGGTTTCAATGGATAAGTTTAAAGAGTTGCGTAAGCTTTTTAAAAAGGCAGGGGTGTCAATTCATATTGTAAGGTTACCTGCAGCTGGATGGACCGATGAGGAAGTTGATTATGCTTTTAAAGTGGCTAAAGTTTTGGGAGCAAAAGGAATAAGCACAGAAATTGGTCACCAAGCCTGTAAACGTCTTGGCGAATTTGCTGAAAAGCATGACATGTATGCTATATTCCACAACCACGGCCAACCGGGCGAACCGGGTTTTAGCTTCGATGAGTTTCTTGATTATTCGCCAAATGTTATGCTAAACTTTGACGTAGGCCATTACTTTGGTGCAACAGGGAAGCACCCTAACGAAATAATTGAAAAATTACACGATCGGATTGTAAGCATCCATTTAAAAGATAAAACCGGGAAAGACGCTAATCCTGCAAATACCAATAAACCCTGGGGACAGGGAGAAACTCCGTTGGAAGATATTTTAAAACTTATTGAGAAAAATAATTGGGATATTATTTGTGATATTGAATTGGAGTATAGAATTCCTGATGGTTCTGATGCTGTGAAGGAAGTATGTAAATGTGTTGAGTATTGCAGGAATATTTTATTATAATTTATGGGGATGCTTGATTGAAAATGATCGAAGATGATGTCAACTATGGGCAAAGGTTTAACTACAGCCTATATATATTCCGATGCCCTAGAAAAGGATGTCATTGGAGCAACAATAAGATACAAGAAAGATGAGAAATGGATCATAGAACATGACAACATATACCCTTTCGAATTTACAATTGAGGTAGATGATTCCTCCTAAACATTTGATTTTGAGTATTCAAGTGAAAACTATGATCAGGAAATTGAGAAATCAGGGATAATGACATTAAAACTATAGAAAGATGAGCACCATGAAAGCAAAAAGAATCATGATCAGTGGCGTGTTGCTTTTGGCAGTGATTACTGCTGTTGGACAGGACATATTGAAAAGTGTTTCAAACATCGACCACCCAAATGTTATTATTGTGATGACCGATGACCAGGGCTATGGGGAACTGGCCTGTCATGGCAATCCATATTTAAAGACACCTAGTATCGATGCCTTGTATAAACAAAGTGTTCGATTGACAGATTTCCATGTCAGCCCTATTTGTTCACCCACGCGGGCGGCTTTGCTGAGCGGCCGAGAAGCGGTCCGAACTGGAGCGTGGCGTCCGGCGAATGGCGTCTCATCTTTACGCGCTGATCTGAAAACGATGGCCGATATCTTTCGGGACAACGGGTATCGTACAGGTATTTTTAATAAATGGCACTTGGGGGATAATTACCCGTTTCGCCCGCAGGACAGGGGCTTTCAGGAAGTCTTTATCCATCGATCCGGAGGTATTGGACAAATCAGTGATTACTGGGGTAATAACTGCTTCGACGATACGTATTTTTTAAATGGAAAACCGACCCAGGTAAATGGATATAATACTGATGTTTTTTTTGATGCAGCCATGAAATTTATCGCGTCAAATAAGAACCGGCCTTTCTTTGTCTTTCTCCCAACGACTGCTCCGCACGGCCCCCTGAACGCACCACCTCAGTATGTCAAACCATATAAGCAAATGGGACTCCATGAAGCGCTGGCCCATAAATATGGCATGATAAGCAATTTAGATGAAAACATGGGTCGCCTAACAACCTTTTTGAAGAGACACAATCTGGAAGAAAATACAATCCTTATCTTTATGACAGACAACGGATCAAGTTCTTCCTCCCTTACAAGGGTAAAAATGTACGGCAAATTGTTCAACGCAGGTATGCGCGGCGGAAAGGGTAGCGTGTATGATGGAGGCCACCGAGTACCATTCTTTATCAGGTTTCCTGATGCTGGTATCTTGGGAGGAAAAGACTTAGATTATCTTACTGACCATATTGACGTGTTTCCAACACTCATAGATCTTTGTGGATTGGAGAAATCTGAAGATATAAAGTTTGACGGCCGCAGCATGGCTGGGCTGCTTAGAGGATCCTCAACAATCTGGCCCGAACGTAGCTTGTTTGTGCATCGCTGGTCTGGTTCATTTCCGACAAAATGGGGTGGCGGGGGAAAGCGGGGTGTAGCGATGCAAGGTAAATGGCGATTGGTTAATAACACAGAACTTTATAATATTCGGGAAGATCCGTCTCAACAGAACAATATAGCTGATAATCATCCTGATATTGTGGAAAAACTGCGCCAGGCTTACGATACCTGGTGGGAAGATGTCAGCCAGGATTTTAAGCATTCTCATATCATTATTGGATCAGACCTGGAAAATCCTTCTAAAATGACCGCGTTTGACTGGCATGAAGACTTTGCAAGCTCTCAAAAAGATGTGCGCGATGGTGTAAAAGCTAATGGTTATTGGCTTGTGGAAGTTGAACGGGCCGGCACCTACAGGTTCGAATTACGACGCTATCCAAAAGAAGTTAATAAACCGATCAGAGCAGCCCTACCAGCCATTGCTTCAAGGCCAGGTGAGTACCATAATTATCATGCCAAACCAGGTCAACCCATTAGAGTAAACCATGCCAGACTCAAAATCGCTGATAAAGATGTGACTAAATTTTTACCTGAAAACGCTGTTGCAGCTACGTTTGAGATTCAGCTCAAGGCCGGAAAGACACGCTTGCAAACCTGGTTCATGGATGACAAAACAGGGGAATCCCGCGGAGCATATTATGTATATGTGGAACGTATTCCATAACTGCGGGAGGGCTGCAAATGATATTTTACAAATTATTCAACTTTGTTTTTATTTCCTTATTCATGATGTTGTTTCTTGTGTTTGCCCAAGATCAGACTCAGTTTAATCCTGTTATCGATGCCGACTATCCTAGTGGCAATATTTTAACGTACAAATTATGAGGGCAGAGCAGTCTCGATGACACCGTATATCTGCGTCAGGACCTGCGGGATACCGAATAGTGGTGGTTCTACTGGAATTTTCGGGTAAGAGGTGCACAAAGTAAAACTTTGTATTTCAAATTTTGTCTAAAACACCCCCGCTTAGGAATATTACCTTTCGGAACTCAGGGTCCGGCTATGAGCATTGATGGGGGAAATACGTGGTTATGAAAGCCTATTTTCAAGAGGAAATGTTTGAATATCTACTTGTAAAACGAAATCCGGTATCCGGGTCTTACGGGAATATTAAAGAGGACAACACATGAAATCTAAGCTGCCCGCGCGATTTACAATTTGCTGTATTTTGATATGCCTGAATTCTCCATCTGAGGCCGGGACGACAGAATCCTTTCAACTAGTTCTCGACAGTAATAGTCCGGCTTTTGATATTAGTCCAAACCAGACCCGAATGGCAACCTGTTATCGCGACAAGGCAGGAACATATCATCTGTTTGTGGATTTCATGAAGACTTCGACTGGCTCGTGGAATGCGGTGGTCCAATACTATCGCAGCAGCGACCTACGCACATGGGAGTTTGTCGACGCGGTTGTGAAAAAAGGCACCGGATCAGATGCGGATGCCTTTGGAGCTGCCAGCCCCCATGTACTTGCCACTGATGATAATATCTACCTTTTCTATGCAGGAAGAACCAATCCTGTCGGCGGACAACTAAATTCAGGTGCGCAGCGTGGTCAGTTGGGTTATACGGCTTGTCGCATCATGTTGGCCAGTGCCAAAGCCGATAAACACGGTGCTCCCATTGGCGCGTTTCAGAAACAGGGTGTGCTCGTTGAACCCGGCAACGGCTGGGACTCGATGCGGCTGGATGATCCCTGCGCCGTCCTCGACGGCGGTACGGTGCACCTGTTCTTCAAGGGCTTCGACAACAACCGCAAGCGCGACCATGTGCGGGTTGGGTATGCGCGCGCCGAACTTGCCGACATGAAGTTCACAAAGCACCCCGAGCCCATCTTTGCCGTTCCCGGCGGTGGTGAGATGCCTAGGATTTTCCGGAAAGATGGCGCCTGGCACATGTTCTACCATCATTTCGGCAAGACCGGTTCTACCTGGCAACATCATATCTCTGATGACGGTATCCATTGGCGCCTTTTTGATTCATCCTTCTTCATGGGACATCCAACCGGCGGTCCCCGGGATATTATGATGATCTACGGAATGAATGGAGCTTTGCTCGATGAGCCCAAAATGCTCGTTGGGGGAACTGAAAACGGGATCAACAAACTGTGGCTGTATTATCTGAGAGCAAAAGAAACAACGAGCAATCTTGACCAGCGAAAAACAGGTGAAGTTTACGACACCAGTAATAACCCGTTCATGACACTGGGTACAGGAAAGGCGACAGATTATGGTGATCCGTTTCCTGTTTATTTTGACGGCCTTTGGCATCTCTACACGCTGCAGGGAGGTTTAGGAGCGGTACAGCATTTGACCAGTAGTGACCTGGTTCACTGGACTGAACACACACCGGCGATGATTGGTTCAAATATAGCCACCGGAACCGTGCTGAAACACCGGAACAGGTATTATCTGTTTTATACTATGAGCAAACCACCCCAGAAGATAGGCTTGGTAAGCAGCGATAATCCCTGGCTTTTTGAAAAAAAAACAACCCTGGAAGTCGTTGTCCCTGAAAGTGTGTACGCAGGAGCCCATCCCTTTCATGATGCAGGAATCTTTTATAATGGACAGGAAAAACTTTATTGGATGGTGCTCGAGGCTCACACCAAAATAAACGGGAAAAAGCGTGTCGATGTGGCCCTGTACAAAGCCGAATGCCCCGAAGGCCCGTGGAAGTCTTATGGGGCGGTCTATTCACATCCCCCGGGCGATGAAGCAGATCAGCAATTCGTCAGCTGTCCTGAGATTTTTTGGCAAGGAGATGTCTGGTACCTGACTTATTTAAACCACGGCACGTTTTATCACACGTCTCCGACTCCGAATGGTCCTTGGGGAAAGCCGGCGGGGCAGTACAACTCCGATTTTCTGACAGCAGGATCGCGTACGGTCACGGATGGGGAACGCCGGCTCTGTTGGGGTTTTTTCACCTATCGTCCAAAACCGGAGGCCGATTGGAAGACCTGTTATAGTGGTGGGTTGGGTGTTGGACGAGAGATGGTCTTTAACAACAACAATACAATCGGCGTGAGACCCCTGCCGGAAGTGGTGGCGGCCATCCGGGGGCCCGAGCACAACGTCGCCGTCGATCCCCTGTTGAAAGAGCTCTCGGGTAGTTGGACGTTTGATGCAATAGCCAAATCAGGGGATGCGAATAGACCGGTCCAGAAAATAACCTGTAACAGCGCGAAGGGCGGAGCCGTCCTTGCCGATTTGCCCGGGGACAAACCCCACTACTATGTTGAAACGGACATCACATTCGGCGAAAACAAGGCTCCCGTCAGCGTTACGGTGCGCGGCACCGCCGCACAGGACGACGGCTGTCGGGTCGCCGTGCGTCGTAGCGACAATATCGTTGAGATCACGGAACACACGGGTGAACGGCGCAGCAACCTGACGAAACCGCATCGGTTCGGCAGGACGGCCAACTTGAAGATTTTCGTTTGCGACGGGCTGCTGGAAGCATTCGTCGACGACAGGTCGGACCTGAGCACCCGTGTCCTTCAGAAAACGAACACGAAGATCATCCTCGAGTCCCAGGGCGCAGACGTTTCGTTCACCAAACCGCTGGTGCACTATTTCAAGCAGCCTGCCACCACGGCGGTGGACGCTCTCGAAGCCGGCAAGCAACCATCCCCTCATCCCATTCCGTATAAGGCGGCCGTCCCCATCAGTAGTGTGAAGCCTGACCTGGTTGTTCCCGAGATGAGCCAGGGCAAACCAGCCCCCGGTGTCAAAGTACTGCAAACCACTCCAGGTTATGAAGGCACTGAGGTCTATCATGCTCTGTATTTGCCGACCGACTGGAAACCGGGGAAGAAGTACCCGGTGATCGTGGAATATTCTGGTAATCGTTATCAGAGAGGGCCGGGCACTGTTGAAAGCAGCAAGCTCGGCTATGGCGTCTCGGGCGGCAAAGGATTCATTTGGATTTGCATGCCATATCTCAATGGCACCGGCACCCAAAATGTGAGTTCCTGGTGGGGAGATAAACCAACTTATCAGGTCCAGCCGACCATCGACTATTGCGTAAAGACCGTCAAGATGATCTGTGAACAATATAGCGGCGATCCCGAAGCGGTGATCCTCAGCGGATTCTCACGCGGCGCCATCGCCTGCAATTACATCGGTTTGCATGATTATGAGATCGCGGAGCTGTGGCGCGCGTTCATCTGCTACACCAATTATGACGGCCTGGTTGAGGTGTGGCCTTATCCCAAGGCAAAACGAGAGTATGCCCAGGGGAGATTGCAGCGGCTCGAGGGCCGCTCTCAATTCCTTTGCTCGGAACTCGTGACGGGAGAAGCCGTGGAGAGAGGCTACGATCTTGAGGGCCTCAGGCGTTACCTCGAGTCCACCGGCGTCAAGGCCCCGTTCACCTTCATGTACACCGGATTCGAGGAGCACGATGATGGCTGGATGCTTCGGCCCAGCCCGACGCGCAAGGCACTCCGGAAATGGTTGGACGAGATACTGGAAGCTAATAGAACACAGAAAAGGTGAAAAATCTGTACCTATCACCCAATCATTGACCTTGACTTATCTTAATCTGGTAAATTTTATCACACAGATATTAAGAAGCCTAACAGTTAATCGCCGAGAGACAGATATGAAGCCAAGAGACATATTCCTTGCAAAACTCCAGAGAGGTAGTGCTCCTCGTGCATCCATTGGCAGTGCTACGTCCGTTGTAACCACTGACCTGATGGATAAGGTCGGTATTTCTTTTCCCCAGGCAAACCTTGAAGCAGAGAAGATGGCCTTGCTTGCGACAGCAGGTCACACCGAGCTCGGTTTTGACAATGTTATGCCGCTATTCAGTGTCTGGCATGAGGCTTCAGCACTTGGATGCCATGTCGACTGGGGAGACAGCAGTCGAATGCCCAACGGCTACCCCATGTACTCCTCCATCGATGAATCCATTGTCCCTCTGCGCAACTTTCTGACAAAACCAGGCTGCGCTGTGCCGCTCAAGGCTTTAAAGTTGCTCAAAAAAGATATCGGGGATCAGGTAGCTGTGGTTGGCAAAGTATTTGGCCCCTGGACGCTCGGTTACCACGTTTTTGGTGTTGAAGAATTCCTAATATCCACAGTCCTGAAGCCGGATAGAGTCAAACAAATCATGCGTCAACTTCTCGAGGTCACAGTGGCCTTTGCAGAGGCCCAAATCGAATATGGTGCTGATGCTCTGACCCTGGCCGACCATTGCACACGGGATCTTTGTTCACCAGATACCTACAAAAACTTTCTCGGTGAGATCCACCGGGAACTGCATGAGCGCATTCGTTGCCCTTTGATTCTTCACATTTGTGGAGACACCTCGGACCGTTTGAAATACATTAGAGAAACTGGACTGGAATGCTTCCATTTCGACTCAAAGGTTTCCGCGGCAAAAGCGAGAAGACTTGCCGGAGAGGGGCTCGCCCTGATGGGTGGCACAAGCAATATTGAGATTGTGCGAAACGGTGCGCCTAAATCGATAGCGGAAGACGTAGCAGAAAAACTAAGGATTGGGATCGACATCATCGGACCTGAATGCGCAGTGCCGCTTGATGCTCCTTACGAGAATCTCAGAACAATGGCTAAGGTGACCAAGAAACTGGGTGGCGAGCAGGAAACTTAAGGCGACGCTTGATTGTTACTGCCGAATCAGCTCGTTCGCTCGGTATTGATCTTGCCCGGGCCATGAAATCGCCTGGAAATACCAACTGGAGGATAAAAAGCACACCGTGCAGATTAAACTGCTGAATCCCAATCCAGATTTCCGGGTTATTGTACGCGATCTCGTGTTTTATTCTTCAACAAAAATTAAAAATACCTAGAAAACACATCAATGACCTGGATTGATTGGTTAATTATTGGTTTTTATTTTTGCGGGCTGCTGACAATTGGGGTCGTTTTTGCCCGGGTAAACAAAACTTCATCGGACATGTTTGTGGCCCTGGGTGCATGGACAGTTAATGCGGGTAGCAGCACACGCCGGAGATAAGTATATCCGTGATATGCAGCGCTGGGCCATGGTGGGTCTTTATGCCAATTATCCTGGTGATTTTCGATATATTAATCATTCGCTTGTTGCTGAACTGCCCGATGCAATTTATCCCTATGTATTCTCAATACCCATCGATGAAGAGAAGGGTGGTTTTGAATTCATTTTCGAAGTTGAAAAGTCTGATATTGGTGCGTTAAGGAGGTAGTAATTTAAAAATGAAAATACAAATTTTACAAATAATCGCCTTTCTGTTTATAATTGCATGTGCGCCAGATAAATTAGAATACAAATTATCCAATAAAGGAGTGGAAGCACAGGTTTTACAATTGGAAAACAACCAGTTAGCCTACCGGATTAAAAAAGATGGACATGTTGTTGTCGATACCTCTTTATTGGGCATTATCGTTAATTCAAAAACATTAGGTTCAAATTCAAAAATAGAGCTTATTGAAAATGTGACGGAAGAGTTTAACTACGCACTTTTTGGAGCAAAAAGTAAAGCCCACCATCAGGCAAATATCTCAAAATTTGAAATTGAAGAAACAGATGGTTTTAAATGGTTTCTTAAATTTCAGGTTTCTGAAGAAGGTGTTGCCTATCGATATATTATTCCTGGTTCAGGCACTCAAAAAGTTTTAGGGGAGATGAGTTCTTTCAAATTTCCCGATAAAACAAAAGTCTGGTATTTTGAGCGTAACAACAACTACAAACTAAAATCGTATGCTGGTGAATGGCTCTCGGCCGACATTTCAGAAATGCCAAATGTATCGAAAATGGGACCTGTGCAAGGACTGACCATAAGCTGTGAAATGCGAAATGGTTCATATGCTTTACTGGCAGAAGCTGCTTTGTTTAACTACAGCGGAATGCGTTTAGAGGCAATAGGTAATAACACATTTAAAGCAAATTTTACTGAAGGAGACAATAGCTTTGAAGTTGAAGGTGAAATTGTAACCCCCTGGCGTTGCATTCTTTTAGCCGACGATTTAAATGAGTTGATAAATAATACTTTGGTTCCATCATTAAATCCCAAACCAGATGAAAAACTTTTTGGTGATTTAAGTTGGATAAAACCAGGGAAAGCTGCCTGGTATTGGTGGTCAGGGCTGAGTGCTTCTTTTGAAAATGAAAAAAAGACAGTTGATAATGCTGCCAGCCTGGGTTTTGATTACACCATGGTTGACGAAGGTTGGGAAAGATGGGAAAACAAATGGGAAACAACTACTCAACTTTGCGACCACGCCAAAAGTAAAGGTGTTGGTATTTTTCTCTGGAAGCATTCAGACGAAATTAATTTCAGCGAAAATAATTATACTGTAATGGCCAGTTTCTTGACAGCGTAAAGAAAACAGGGGCTGTTGGGATAAAGGTCGATTTTATGAATGGCGAAAGTAAAGCACTTATTGATTTTGATGAGGCATTACTAAAAATTGCAGCAGAGCGCCAGTTAATGGTTAATTTTCATGGTTGCCAACAGAGTTCAGGAGAATACAGAACCTACCCCAACGAAGTAACAAGGGAAGGCATTCGTGGCGTTGAACTCAATAATATGAGAGAAGGACCACTATCTGCCAGCCATAATGCAGCTTTACCTTTTACACGTTATGTGACAGGACATGCTGATTACACACCAATTGCATTTACGGCACCCGGAGAAACTACATGGGCACACC
>SDBT01016220.1_pt1 | contig 11800 bp, 20 predicted proteins | sample 2277101 | NCBI WGS metagenome assembly SDBT01 (sample SAMN10404973, study PRJNA504765) | marine sediment metagenome | isolation source: marine sediment core GS10_PC15, 103 cmbsf | place: Arctic Ocean: Southern Knipovich Ridge | collected 2010
TAATTCGGGTTTTACCTTGTCCATTTTTAGACGAGGTTAGTTCCCGGCAAATGCCATTTATAAAGGTATAAACCACCTTTCACCTTTTAATTAAGTAGAGGAAACGGATGAGACCACTTGAGATAAAGGCAACATTGAAAAGGCATGGCTTCTCACAAAGGGACCTGGGAGACCATTGCGGCTGTTCGCAGGCCATGATCTCCTTGATCCTGAATGAAAGGCATGCGCCGAACCAGGAGGCGGAGAGAAAATTGGCTATCCTGGCCGACGCCTGCAAGAAGGCTGACTACGTTTTGAAAAAACTGCTAAGGGGGAAAAAACCATGAGCTATGTTGTACGTGACGAATTGGGCCGCAGTACGCTTTTCAAGGGGCACATTGTCGAGGCGCTTGACTGCTTTGACGGGGAGCTTAGGGATTTCAATGAAAAGGAGCTGAGCTTCACTGCCGTCCTGAGCACCAATCGACCCGACAGGATGAATGACGTCGTAGAGGTCGGCGAGTCCGAGAACGAGGGCATAATGCTCTCCGACTTCCGTAAAAACCCTGTAATTTTACCATATCATCAATACAGTCAAGCGCCCGTTGCTCGTGCCCTTCGCATCTGGAAGGAGACCCAGGGCAAGATTCAGCGATTGGTTGCTAAGATTCAATTTCACGATGTAACTGAAGAGGCACGAACGCTCTTTTCACTATACCAGAAAAAATTCATAAAAGGTTTCTCTATCGGATTTAAAAAAATCCAGGAGAAGGAGCTTGAGGAGGATAGCGACGGCTCCGGGCACCCAGGCAGGCACTACACAAAGACCCTTCTGTTGGAGGCGAGTTGTGTACCTCTACCAGCAAACAATGACTGCCTAGCCACGGTTAAAAACTACGTCCGTGCGGGCAAGCTATCGCATCACTGCCTAAAGGGTGCTTATGATCCTGATGATGACGAGCTTGATGAGCTTTTCGACGTTGACGACCTTGACGAGTCCGAGGAAGAGGAGATCCAGGATGCGTGCCGAGACATTCTGCGTGATTTAGAACTTCAGAGATCCGCAAGGAGCCTCACCGACAAACACGGCATGCCTGTCAATGAAAACCAACCCATGCCGGATCTGGATGGACTGTCACTGGCCGAGATCAAGGAGGTTGTGAGCGCTTCGCTGAAGGGCATTTTGGGCAGGTTGGACTAAATAATGTCCATCGAACGGGAGCAAGTAAATGAGTTTCGCAACATGCTTTCGGGCCAGGAATTGGCAATTTTCAATACCCTCGCAAGTATTTTCGACGGCGCTCCAGCGGGACTGTACCCAAAGGGTCGCCTCTTCGGTCTCGTGGAAGCGTACCTTGCATTGTTTCAGTATTTTTATAACATGGGTCTTCGGGGAAAATATAACATAAACTGGCAATTTTCCACTTCGCAAATTGTCGCAGAGATTTCGGACCGGATGCAGAAAAGATCAAACCTGCTTTACGGACAGCGTTTCTACAGCGGCCAAGGTGTCCTGCATTGCCTCTGTTTGTGCGGGGCAATCTTCAAGGTGGAGAAGGAATCAAATCTGTGTCCTGCGTGCCAGGAAAAGCGGCGTCGTAGTGAGATGGTTAAAAGCATAGAAAGATTTATAGCGAAACGAAAATTAATTGGGAGGTAAGAGAAATGCGAGAGACATTGGAGACAAACCGGGAGGCAGCTGCCGACAAGGCAATAGATGGGTATGCGTATGCGTTTCCGCTCGATGATATTGATATGGCGAAAATTGAGCAGAAAACGCGCGATTCCTGGTACAACGATAATGCACTCCTGAAAATTTGGGGGAAGATCGAGAAATCAATCTTGACGAGTTTTAGTTTGGGCGAGGGCACCCGACTTCTGAAGGGCCTGATACGACGCGACCAACTGATAAATGGCAGGGCGATTACCCCCTTCATTATGGCTGGCTGGCTATCGGCAGAGGATGCAAAAAACATAGTATCCATTCAGCAGTGGTCATTATCAATTTTGAAAAACAGGCCGAACGCTCTCTCATCGACGAAGAGGAATGACGTCGACCGCACGGCGCCAATGAATGAGTCACTTATAATTCGAGGAAGCATTTTGACCATTCCTCCCTGTCCGAAACGCGGCGAGGCATGGTTGAAAGAATTGATTGAGAAGGCCGAGGCGCTACTTCCTAAATTGCGAAATTGTGAAAAACGGCTGACGCGGCGCCAGGATATAAAACAACTTTTCAATTCGACAGACCCCAACAGAGCTATGCGGGACAAAAAGGACACAAACAAGCTCAATCCTGTTCCCATACCACCGGGTAACAATTTCGTCGCGGGAACCGCTTAACGTGGATAAGGGGGCCGGGGCTCCAAAGATATGCCATTTGCCCGGCCCCTCCCACCATTTGAAAGGAGTGATGAGACATGCCACTTGAAAGTATATTGGCCGGTGGAGCGCAGCGGGATATACACTACCACCTGATAACGAAGGACCACGTGGGGTCCGTGCTGGCCGTCAGCGGCAGGTGCTACTTCGCGGGGTTGATAATGACAGCCATGAACGGCGATGCTGACGTGGAGGTGGTGCTCAACGTTTATGACAGCGCCACGGCAGCCGTCAGCAGGACAAGGCTTGTGCCGCGCACTTTTAAAAAAGTGTTCAAAAAAGGGGAGGATAATTTTTATCACTTGAGCTACGAGCCTCCGGTCAGGGCAGCGAACGGGATATACGTGGAGCTGGCGAGCGTCACGGGGCGGGTGCACTGGCAGGTTATATACGATCAATAAGGGGGCTGTTAATTCAAAACATTTCCAGGGGCCGGCCATGCACTTAATGAAGTTTCTCCATTCTTCATTTTGTGCCTTCGCAGCAACGGCCAGGCCCCAAATATTAACTTACCACAAAGGAGGTTCAGATGAAATTAATAATTGCAGAAGCAAAGGCGGATGATATCGTAAAATTTGTGCGATACAATATTTGCGACGACGGCGTGATCGGCAGTTTACTCATCAAATTGGAGAAGAGGATGCCCGATGAAGTGCATCTCAAAATGCGAATCGGCGACGGCCAGGGGGACGCGAAGGATGAATCTTAGGAACATCGAGATTGACAAGGCCGACGTCCTTTTCTACGTCGGTCTGCTTATGCTGGGTGGGGGCCTGGCTATAAAGGCCGTGTGGATAGGCCTTGCCGTAACGGGGGCTATCCTGGTGCTTATTTCGACGATAGGAGCATTAAGAAGATAATGGGAATGATATCAGACGTGTTGGGATCGAGTGTTCAAGGAGGGGTTAAGAAGAAATCATGGGCCTCGCTGCACAGTTTTTTTGATCGCATTGGAAGTGGCGGCGGCTGGTGGGGCCAGGGCGAGAAGACGCAGATACACGAGCAGTTGGCTGAGTATCAAGGCTGGGTCGCCAGTTGTGTGAACGTGATCGCCCGACGGGTGAGTGAGATCGACCACAAGTATTACAGGCGTGATCTTGATGAAGAAATAAAAAAGAAGAACCGGATCTACCAAACCATCGACAGGATATTCACGGACCCAAACCCATTTCAGGAATTCCGAGGGCTCAAGACGGTCATTTCGATGTCGCTCGACATTACCGGAATGGCGTTCGTTCTCAGGGAGGACGACCCGGTGTTCGGACTCCCACTGCGTATGTGGCCGTTGAGCGTTTCCAATTTCCGGGGCTTAATAAAGGGTGAAACTTTCCGGGACTGGATCAAGGGATTCCGGTTCGTTATCGGCGGGGAGGAGGTTGTGTACTCCCCTGATAATATACTCTACTTCAGGCTGCCATCCCCCGTCGATCCCAGGGACGGTTGGAGCGTGATCAGAAGCCAGGCCGGTGTGATTGATATTGATGGCTATGTCACAAAATTTGAGCGAGACTTCTTCAAGAACAGCGCAAGGCCAGACCTTGCAATCAGCTACCCTCCTGAAATCACTCTGGAAAAAGAGGATTCTGAGAGAATAATTGCCGAATGGAAGAAAAAGTTCCAGGGCTCTGATAACGTACACCAAATAGCACTCTTGGATTCTGGCGCTCACCTAGAAAAGATTTCACTGCGAAACGAGGACTTGGCACTGGCCTGGCTGGCCGGTTGGAGCAAGGACAAAATATTATCCTGCTTCGGAGTTCCCGAGGGAAAATTGGGATTGATCGAAAATATCAACAAAAATAGCGCTTTTTCAGTAGAAACTACTTTTAACAGGGAGGCCATCCTGCCGCGGTTGATGCTCATGGACGAGGTATTCACACGCGGGATATTGCAGCGGTTCGACCCGCGGATTGAGATGAAGCATTGTAACCCAGTTCCAGCGGATCATGAATTGCTTATAAAAGAGGCGCAGATCAAGACGGGCGTCCCGACTAGAATGGTGAACGAGCAGAGGGAAATTGACGGACAGAAAAGTATAGGACCAAAAGGGGACGTCATAATGACACCTTTGAATTATGTTCCCTTGACGGCGCAGCGCACATCCAGAGGGGATGACGACGTATAAGTTTAATTTAATTTTTTAATAGGGGTTATGAATTATGGCAGAAGGTACAGTAAAGTGGTTCCAAGAAAATAAGGGCTACGGATTTTTGACACAAGAGAACGGTGAAGATTTATTTGTGCATTTTTCGGAGATAGATGCAGAGGGTTTTAAAACTTTAAAGGAAGGTGACACCGTAACATTTGACGTCGGTGAGGGGGCAAAAGGAAAAGGGCCATGCGCCAAAAATGTAAAATTGATTCAGGCACTTCCTAAGTTTTTAGAAACTGAAGAAAATAGTGTATAATGATAACAGTAATTGAACGTTTTTGCCAGCCTGGTTAAAAGCCGAGGATAGCGCCTGTATCGCTATCCTGGCTGGCAAAAAAGCCTATACAGGAGGCAATCATGATATATCAAAGAATAGCCCGTGAGTATGCCCCACTTCCGGAGCCTGCACGAAAGAAGAGGTATACCCTTGACACGTATACACCAGTCCTCGGAGCAGCACTGAGGAAACGTGCCATTAAAGAGCTGCACAAAGAGGCCGCCAAACACACCGATCCGAACGACGGTAGAATACCCACATGCCTCCCCGCCGAAATGACCCGGATACCCCCCTTCTCCATCCTGTCCCGAAAGGACATGAAGCAGATAATCATTGAGAAAGGTCTCATATATCAGCATAGCTGGGGCAGAATGACGCTTGAGGGGGAGCAGTTGACGATCTTCGACGAGGACACCCTTCTAGTACTTCTGGCCCTGATGCTGAAAAACGGAAACCTGTGTTTCCAGACCTCGCTCCACGAAATCTGTAAATTGAAGAAGACGGTCGTTCGCAAGGATACTGCCAAGGCGATATGGCGGAGCCTGAGAAAGATAGCAAAGACCTTAGTGGACATTGAAGACAACGAAATCATAAAAGGAAAGAAGCACAAGATCAGGGGGTTCTTCAACCTCATCAACAAAGCTATGATGCGAGAAAGCGTCGGCAAGATCTATATCGAGCTGAACGACTATTTCTTAGAGATGATGGCACCGAAACTGATGACGTACATGGACCTAACGGAAAGACTGGAACTGAAGGGCGACATAACTAAGGCGCTGCACCGCTTCCTTGAGGGGCAGTCGGGCTTCCAGATATCCGGATCGTACCAGCTCGGCCTGTTCAAACTATGCGGGGGCTTGAACATGGAGGACAAGGACCCCAAAATCATGAGGTGGCAGATCAAGAACGCCATACGGAAGCTTATTGACACGGAATACCTGAAGGAGGCCAGCAGAATAAACAAAAATGATACCGTGCTCTTCTGGAGGGTTTTGAGGCGGAAACCCATACAAAGGTTTTCCGGATATATACCTGTACAGGAACCCTGTACATAAATAAATAATTAAAAACCCAATGTAAATAATTAAAAACCGACTTTCCAGTAGAGCCATAACAGGCAAGGGTTTCCAGGTCCCCTATAACTATTATTAACTAAGCGCCAAAATGCATGTTGTTTTTTGTCTCTTCAACCTGTGCAATGACCTTTTTTCGCTACGCTCAAAAGGTAATCACAAAGGTAGAAGAGACGGGGAAATTCCGGAAAATTTCCCGACTGAACCGATTATTTCGATTTTCTTTTGCAAGCACTCCTAATGAAAGCAAGAAGGTGTTTGGTAGGGATCTTGAAGGTGTTTGGTAGGAATACGGGAAGGTCCTGGATAGGGAGGTGCCTGGTAGGGATACCAGAAGGTCCTGGAAAAGAGAAAGTCTTGAGACAGCAATAAATGTTCACTTGTAAGGGAGGATGATATATGGACAGTAAAGAGTCTGGAGAGAAAGACGAAATTATCGGCTACGCAACAGGGGGGGCGATCTATCTCTGTCTGGAGTGTGTAAAGAAGGGTCCCTCCTGGCACAATCGCCGTCGAAAGGTCCCCGCATTTCTAATCAAGCAGTTGAGGGACGCACATCGCGGCGACTTCTACGAGCTTGGCAGGGTCATTCGCTCGCCGTCGTGTGGCAGGATGGAGCACTGCGAACTCTGCGGAAAGGAAATGGCGGGTAGTATGGAGCTATCGCAAAGCGAAGTGGATTGGATGACAACAGGGCTAGCCGAGAGAAATAAGGAGGAGGAGGAGTATCAAAAGTTGATGGATAAGTTTATGTGGGCCGGTCTGCGTTTCGTCGACTTCAGGAAAATCACACAGAGGCACGTCTTTCTTTTGGTTCCCATGCCACACGAGGGCCGGATATTTGACGTGTACCTGTATCTTGACAGGCAGGAAGCGAAGGTGGCGAATACAATACAGCGTGCGTATAGAAACTGGCCCAAGTTCTATCTAAAGAGGGTGAGCAGGAGGGATGCCCTGGAGCTTAAGAACATGGCGAATTACAAAAGAGTCCGTTATTGCGAGCGGTTGATAAGGGGGAAGCAAGACGTCGGGGGTTGAAATGAATATTGAAATGAGAATCAGACGCAGCCTGCAGCAGCTCATCAGTGTGGGTTTCAGGGTAGCCATCTATCCGGTCGACCCAGGCAGCCTGCGGGAGGTAAGGGGGAAGCCCAAAACAGCAGTCCGGGGGATAGTGTACCTGGATGAGAAGGACGCGGATTCGTATACCCTGAAATGCGAGACTCTGAAGGGGGGCGACACGCTGGCCGAGATAAGAAACCTTGCAAGGAAGGAGTTGCGAAAGCAGGGACTCAGGACAAGGGACCCACGAAGGGACAAGGATAACACCATAATCTTAATTAAGGAGGATCAAGAATGGAACTAATTGAATCAGATTTGAATCCACAAATTGAGGAGGGCATTCAAAAGTTAGAAGCAGAAGAGAAAAAGATATCTACAATCAGGTCGCTGCTGGTCGCCATGCAGTCCCAGCTCACGAGGAGGGAAGAAAGAATCATGGAGCTGCAAAAGCAACTGACCAAAGCTAAGCGGAAGGAGAAATAGAAAATGCCAAGGGGAATACCGGAAGAAAAAACAAGATTAAAGGAGTGTGTGTCGATGTTGAGGAAGACACTAATGCATAAGGACTATAACGACATGCCACTTGAATTGCACGAGTACTGGTCTGCCAATGAGGACTTGCTGCGGAAACTATGCATAGAAGCCAGCACGTCGGTTTACCAGGAGTTCATGCGAGCAAGAAGATCGATAAGAGAGTTCTCGAATTGGTGGCCTGGAGACGATGTTTCAAAGGCCATGCTCAAGGGAAAGCTCCTCATGTTGAAAGTTGAAGTGGGGAAGGAAAAGGAGTGGCAGGATCATTTCATCCTGGTGGACATCAGAGAGATCATGGAGATGTTGAGCCGGAAGAAGTTTCAGGGAAAGGAATCTGTGAGAGAATATGTGGAGGTCTACCAGGATGAACTGGATGAGAACACGAGGCGAATAGTCGAACTGAACAGGAGAACGAGGCAGTACAGTGGTTAATTAGGTAAGAAGCCGGTATATCATATAAGGTGGAACGGCAAGGGATCGTGTAAAGTGGCACCTGAAAAAAATGTTTAGTTAAAGAATATAGTTCATTGTTTCAGACATGTAACAGGTGTATAGGGTCAGAAGGGTAAACAATGGATAGGATAAAGGCTGGGTGAAGGTGGTTTTGAGCGGCCTGCCAGGCAGTCAAACCAGTGCTAGCCTGCCTGTGACATTGAACCGGCTGTATACAGCAAAGGCAGACCTTGTATCTATTGCCAGGACTCCATATATGCCCCCAGGCTGGCTTTAAATTGGTTGACCTATGGTATAGCATGCCTTGAAAAGGGATATCATACTAATAGATCTATCAGCACGAACAGCTATCCCACCGGGTCATAAAACTCAAAATATAATACCCATTTTATATTGAGTTTGGCCTGGTAAGGATTCTTAGACCCCCATGAACAGTGGTTAAACCTTGACCAAAAGGATTGAAAACTCAATATAAAACATTGTTTGCCAGTGTCCAGGGTGCCTTTATCCTGATAATATATTGCCTATATGCTAACAGATCCCATCCCTTTCAATGATATACCTGGATATATTCCCTGAACATCCCTGACATAGACAGGACAATCCCTTGAAACCCTTACTGGCCGTGGCTACCAGGGGGGGGGGTGACTTTACCCGAAAGGGGGTTGTCAGGCGCCAGGCGGGTCTTTTTAACTGCACGAAATTCTCAAATTATAATTATAATGTTATAGTGTCATTCCAGCACCTTACCTTAAAAAGCATCCCATAGCAGAAAAAAGATATAATAATATAGAATAAAAACTTGACAAAATATAAGTTTATAACTATAATTAATAGAAATAGGGGGTATATGAACATGGATACTGAAGAAGTGGAAAAGAGCCTGATAGTAAAGGTCAAAAAGGATGTTTGGAGAAGGTTCAAGTCGAAGCTGGACATGGAGGACAAGAAGATAGGTCCCATAGTCAAGAGATGGATACTGGCATACATCGATCCACCTAAGAATGAGACGCCGAAGGTGCCTGACCCGGAGACGCCTGTGAAAGCTGATAAGGCGGTCGTGTCCAGAAAAAGACCAAGGCGTGAGGACGTGGAGCCTGAAATGGAAAAGGCCGTCGTGTCCCGGCCTGATAAACAGGCGCGTGAAAGTCTTGAGATCGCAACCAATAAGGATGAGCCGGAGGCAGAGAAGGAACTTCCCACACTAGATGAGGCAGGGATCAACTTCAAGGATGTGAAGAAATTCGCAAAGCACCTTGCCATTGACGTCAAGGGTAAGACGCAGGAAGAGGCTGCATTCGCCGTCCTGGATGCTATAGTACAGGACTACGGGAACCGTTGCAATGAATTGAGCGACGATGATTTCAATGACTACAAGACGGCAAACATCGGCATGCTGGATTGGTATAATAAGTTTAAGATCTATGGCACCACGGATGAGGAAGATGAACCACAGTTTCCGGAAGGGGGTGTAGAGAATGAAGAGGAAACGCCTTGACACGGTAGAGAGGTCTGGACTGTACATGATAGAGGAGAAATTGAGGCGCGTGGAGACCCTGGCGCAGGCACTAACGACAATGCTGGTTGAGCTTAGGGAGTACGTCGCTGAGGAGAAGGTGAAGGAACGCCTGAAGCGTGGAAAATTATAAACCTATAAAGGGAGTAGACGTGATGAACCAGGCACAAATCATCAAGTTCCCTGTCACTGCGGGGAAAAGGCAAAAACAGAAGGCGGTCAGGAACCTGGATACCACCAGGTACTTTTCGGAAAACCAGATCAAGAGCCTGCGACGGACAGTCCGAAGCGGTGCGGGCACGGGCAGACTCTCGGATGTGCGGGCCTGGCTCGCCGTGGATGTTTTGACAAGTTCGGGCCTGCGGGTGTCGGAGCTTTGCGATCTCAGGGTTTCGGACATCAAGGCCGCTTATGGCCAGAACAAGATCTTCGTGCGCAACGGCAAGGGGGGCGTCGCGGGGAGTGTCACCATACCTGATAGCCTAAAGAAGCACATCAAGCAGTTTTTGGCGTGGAAAGAGGCAAGGGGCGAGCCCACCGGCCCGGATGACCATGTTTTGCAAGGCCAGCGCGGCCCCATGACCACGCAGGCTGTCCAGCAGTTGACGAAAAAGTATCTCCGGCTTTGCGGTCTGTATGAGCCGGGCAAGAGCTGCCACTCGTTGCGGCATTCCTACGCGGTTCAGGTATACAGGCAGGAACGGGATCTGCGGGCGGTGCAGAAGCAGCTGAGGCATACCAGCATCCAGTCAACCATGCGGTACGCGGACGTGACCGACGAGGATCTTGCCGAGCAGGTGAAGGGGCTCTGGGGCTGAAAGAGATATGATCCTTGATGGCTGGCCCTCCCCGGGGCCAACCTTGAGGGGTCAAAACGGTCCTTCAAATCCAACAGAAAGGGGGTGATTAATATGGCTTTAGTATCTGAAAAGGCGATTGATAAACTGAGTAAAGATTTTCCGGTTTACCAAATGGCTTCAGTCGCGGGCAAAGGTGTGGAGGCGGAAATATTCATACCTAATTTCGGTTATGTTACTTTCATTTCTGGAAGCGAGGAGCTGCGAATCAAACCATGCGCCGCCGCGACTGCGAGACGGCTTGTGACGATTGCCAGCATTCTGGCACCGTTTGGAACTATCGTAGTTCCCGAACCGTAGAGGTAAAAACCTTAAAAGGGGACCCTGTGAAACCGCGGGGCCTCCTTTGTGGTTTTTACAAAATTTGTAACAACTGGATCATTCAACCGAAGGAGGGGAAAAGATGGGAAGAGCAGCATTGGAGAAAGCAGTAGAGGCACCCGCAGTGCCAGAGGTGGTAGACACCGTGTTCGCGAGGATCGTGGAGTTGCACAACGAGGCGGAACAACTGAAAGACAAGGCGTTCGAATACGCCAAGATGACCGTGGAAAAGGTTATCATGATAGGGGGGTTGCTCACGGAGAAGAAGGCCGCGCTTGAGTACGGGGCGTGGCTGCCGTGGTGCGGCAACCTGCCTTTCAGCCAAAAGACGGTATGTAACTATATGCGATGTTTTCAGGACAAGGACAGATTGGTAAATATTACAAATCTGACAGAGGCGTACCGGATGATCGAGGCACCCGGAAAGGGCAGGCAGGCAGAGAAGATGAAACCGAAGGACGGGACCGGGGAGACGGAGCCGGAAACGCACACAGAGGAGGCACCATCCGATGAACAGGAGCAGGCGGAGGCGGAGGCGGCACCTGCTCAGGCCACCGGGGGACAGGAGGTTAAATCCGGTCCCAGGCCCGGTGTGACTGCTGAGGATATCGAAAGTGAGCCGTCGGCGGAGGAAGTGCTTGCCATGTTACTCCGCGATGTCAAGCGTGATGTCGAGCACATCCTGGAGGAATGCGACGGCTTCACGGAGGCATACGGCGAAATCGACGGATCTATCTTCAGGCAGTTCACGGCGTTGGAGCTTGATGAGGTCAAGGAGCTTGTGGGGTATTTCGGACTGCTTGAAGAGAGGATGGCCATTGTCAAGCAGTCAATATCGGGCAAAAAGGGCAAAAAGGACAAAAAGGAGGGCTTCTTCTCCCGGATGGTGTGAAGTAAGAAAGAAGCGGGATCATCAACCTTAACAAGGAAAGGAGAGAATCATGGAAAAGAAGTGCGATTGTTTGGGATGCAAAATTGACGAAATGCTCAAAAGGGGAGGCATAGTCGATTACCTGTTCTTTTGGCGCGACGGCGACAGGACATTTGCTGCCATCGCCACGGAGAACTGCCTGCCAGGGTGTTTGCTGCGCATGGGCCTGGACGAGGTCGGCAAAGAGGACAGCGAGCTTGCCGATGAGATCCGAAGCGGCCTGCAGGCGAGAAAACCGTCGTTGCGGATAATCCATTGAATGT
>SDBT01016221.1_pt1 | contig 11799 bp, 13 predicted proteins | sample 2277101 | NCBI WGS metagenome assembly SDBT01 (sample SAMN10404973, study PRJNA504765) | marine sediment metagenome | isolation source: marine sediment core GS10_PC15, 103 cmbsf | place: Arctic Ocean: Southern Knipovich Ridge | collected 2010
GTTGTCGACGGAGCCAGTCCCCATTTTCGGGCTCCCGCCTTTACAGTTTGAGTTAGTCATATATCGTGTAATCTATTCACCAACCTAAAAGGAACTCCCTGATGATAAAGATCGGCATCGCCGGCATCGGTTTCATGGGCATGACCCATTACAACGCCTATCAGAAGATTCGCGGCGTGAAGGTATGCGCCCTTTGCGAACAGGACAAGAAGCGGCTGGCCGGCGATTGGCGGTCGATCAAGGGTAACTTCGGCCCCCAGGGTACGGAGATGGACCTTCGCGGCATCGATACATACGAAGACCTCGACGAGATGCTGGCCGACCCGGGCCTCGATATGATCGACGTTTGCCTTCCGCCCGCGTGGCATGGAAAGGTGACGATCGCGGCGTTGAAAGCGGGAAAGCACGTCTTCTGCGAGAAGCCCATCTCGCTGATGCCGGCCGAAGCCGAGCGGATGGTCAAGGCCTCGAAGCAACACAAGAAGCTGTTGATGGTCGGCCATGTGCTGCCGTTTTTCCCCGAGTATCAATTCGCGTATAAGGCAATCACGAGCGGCAAGTTCGGCAAGGTGCTGGGCGGACATTTCAAGCGGATCATCTCGGACCCGCTCTGGCTGCCCGACTTCTACGATGCCAAAAAGGTCGGCGGGCCGATGCTCGATTTGCACGTCCACGACGCCCATTTCATCCGGCTAATCTGCGGGATGCCCACCGCCGTGCAGAGCGTCGGCAGTATGCGGGGCGAAGTGGCCGAGCGGTTCAGCACGCAGTTCCGCTTCAAGGACCCCAACGTCGTCGTAACGGCCGCCAGCGGCGTGATCAACCAACAGGGCCGCCCCTTCACGCACGCCTACGAGATCTACCTCGAAAAGGCCACGCTGCTGTTCGACGCGGCCGGCATCGGGGACGAGTGGGTCGTGGGCTATCCGCTGACCGTACTGCACAAGACGGGCCGCGTCAGCCACCCGAAGCTCGGCTCCGGCGACCCGTGCGACGCGTTCGTCGCCGAGTTGAAAGAAGTCGCTCGCGCCATCAAGGCCAAGAAACTCTCGCCGCTATTGGCCGGCGACCTGGCCCGCGACGCGGTGGTCCTCTGTCAGAAGCAGACCCAGTCGATTGTACGGGGTCGAGCCGTGAAGATTTGACAGAGTGGCACGCGGCGATCCGGAGAATAGAAGGATATGAACACGAACCCACTAGAGAAGGTTGATTACCTTCACGATGCTGATGTCTATGAAATCCGCCTCATCATTGATGAATCGGGGGAACGTGAGCTTCACCTAAGGCTACGAGGCCATCCAGAATGTGGTTACGAAGAGTGGAATGGCAAGGAGATTCGCGTAACATTCTACGATCCAAGAATCGTCCTTGGCGAGTTGTTTGGCCACGTGGCAAATGGGGAAACTCTAAACGCGTGGCGCCATTCGCCAAGCGCGAGCATGCAATCGCACGTTAGGAGACACGTGGGCATGGGGCTTCCCACGCCGAATCACTTTGTCGAAATAGTACTTCACAGCGGGTCACTTATAGAGGTGGCGTGCAACGAAATACGTTTCGTTGTCGGTGATCTGGGAGAGGCGGAAGATCATTAGGGTAGCGTCCGGATCACAAGTTGGCTGCCAGCACGCTCACGTCCACCTTGAAATAGTCGGCCAGCTTGCGGGTTATCTTTCGACTGAACGGTTTCTTGCCGCCGAGGATTTCGGAGATCGTGGACTTGGCAATGCCCGTGTCTCGATGGAGTTGCACTTGCGTCACGCCCTTCGCTTCGATCAGGTGCCGGAGCATATCGGCATCCGAGGCCGGCTCGATGGCGTGATGCGCGTCTTCATAGGCGGCGACCAGATCGCTTAGGGCATCGAGATACGTCTCTTCGCCTCGGTCGAGTCGGCCGCCGGCGAGAAGCCGATCCATCACCCGCTGGGCTTCTTCAAGCTGTTCCTCGGACTTGATCGAGGCCAGGGGAAATGCCAGCACATGCTCCAGGTAGGAGTCACGACTCTTTCCCTTCAACGCGAACTTTGTCTTGACTATCATCGTATCATCGTCCTTTACGCTTCCGCTTGGGAGCCTTGCGTGCGGCTTTCTTCTTCGGCTTATCAGCGGGAGTGAAGCAGCCGCACTCTTCCTTCCATTTGTCCTGGTCGTACTCCCTATGTGTCATCACTTTGAGGATGAACACCTTCTGGCTGGGATACAGAACACGAGTGACCAACCGATACTTGTTGCCTCCGATATTGAAGACGACGCAGTTGCCGACCGGGCTCGCCGTGCCAAACTCGACTTTCACATCTCCCCAGGACTGCCACGCCACCGTCTTGTTGTTGACGTGAGTGTACCAAGCCCGAAGTGGTCCCTCGGAGTCCTCGCAGCCGGGCGTTTCCCAGAACTGTCTCAGTCGGGCCTTGGAGATCACTCGCATCCGTTCTCACTCCGTCGAATCGTCAGCCAATCTCATTCTAGTTCGCAAAACACGAATAGTCAAGGCCGGAGTTCGTAAATCGCGAATATACGGCACGATTTCGGCTTACCTGGGTACATCCTCGCCGGGTGCCACTGCTGGCTTGTCCAGCAGTGCTTGCGTTTGCTCGTTGGGAAACGATTCTACCCGTTGAGTCGCTTGAGTGGAAATGGGGGCGCGCTGTGTTGAAACTCACTGCTGGACAAGCCAGCAGTGGCACCCGAGCGTTGGCATGCTGGACCAGGGGCAACGGCATGCCCACGCAAGCGTGGAGCATGGCACCCGCCGTTCAGGAATTTGGGCCGCCGCGTTGGGCAATTTCTTCACGTTTGGCGTCGGCCCATTGCTCGAATTGACGCTTCTGCTGGACTAGGGCCTCGTACTGCGTGGCCAGTTGTCCGCGAATGGTTTCGAGCTCGGTCTTGCGGTCGATTAGTTCGGCATTGGCCCGGCGGTAGTCGTCGGCCAGTTTCGAGCGGATTCGGCCGAGCGATCGGGTCAAGGCCTCGGGCGGGGCGACGGTGGAGAGTTGGGACCAAAGTTCCTCGGTGGCCAAGCGGACCTCGAGCGTCTCGCGATGCATTCGGGCCAATTCCGCGCGGAGCTGCCGCAGGGCTATCCGAGACTGGTCCACCTGTCCGTCGCGTCGCTGGACGGCTTCCCGCCGGCGATTCAGATCGGCCTGCTGATTGTCGAGCCAGAGTCGGGCCGTCTGTTGGTCGCGCTCGAATTGGGCGAGGCGTTCCTGGAGTTGGGCCTCGCGCCGGTCGAGGTCGTCCTGTCTGGCCGAGAGATGGGCCGCCAATTGGTCGGCCTGAATCTTCAGGGCGGCGGCGTCCGGCTCGTCCACGGGCTGAGGCACATCTTCCACGTCGATCCGATGCGCCGCGTCGATTCGCGTCGCATCGGGCCCTAGAGCCACCTGTTCGGCGGCCGTCTCATGGTGAAACGTGGAATTCGATGTGGACATTGCGAAGAGTGTGCTGAACCGGTCATATCGCCCCAGCATCCCAAGATCGGCACATCCGGGGCCAATGTTCACCCGAAATAGTGGGGAATCGATCTACCCCTGGGCCTGATCCAGCGCATCTTGCAGCCGGTTCTTCGGCTGGACACCGACGAATCGCTCGACCACCTCGCCGTTCTTGAAGATCATCAGCGTGGGGATACTGCTCACCTGGAAGCCGGCCGCTGTGGTGGGGCTATCGTCGACGTTGACCTTACCCATCTTAACGGTCTCGACGTTCTCCGACGCCAATTCCTCGATCATGGGGCCAATCTGCCGACAGGGGCCGCACCAGGGTGCCCAAAAATCGACCAATACCGGCTTATCCGACTTGAGAACTTCGGCGTCAAAGTTGCCGTCGTTGAATTCGTGTACATTCTCCATAAGACGCTTTTCCTCTCTGTTGAGGGATTACCGATCCGACACATATCCGGTAATTATAGGGGTCCCACGGCAAGCGTCAATGAAGGCGGCTCTTTCCCGGCGGGGTCCGGCTACTCTTTCCCGCTAGGCTCAGTCACTCTTTCCTGGGGGGCCACAAGCTTGGCCAGCACGGCTCGAAGCTTCTTCATCGTGATGGGCATCGGCAGGACAACGCGGTGGCCGGCCGTCTTGGCCTTCGATTTCCACTTCCGCTGCTCCTCGTCCAACAGCAAAACGGTCGGCACCATGTTGGTTTTGACGTCTTTTCCCAGGGCATTGAATGCTTCGACGGCCGCGGAGCCCAACTGCTGGGCATTCAAGACGACGCTATCCGCCGCGGTCGAGTCCTGCTGGAATCGGCTCAATGCCCGAGACGGGTCGCTGGTAATCAGCACGCGGTAGCCAGCCTGCTTGAATCCCTTGCGGAAAATGTCCTGCATCTGGGGATTCGACTCGACGATCATCACCGACGGCTGGTCCTCGGGAGGGGTATAGGTCTTGGCAACGGCACCTTGAGTCGGCCGGCCTTGGGAATCGAGGCCGTTCTGAACCAGCGAAGGGTCTTCGGCCAACTTGCGAGCCACGATCTTCAAATCCCGCAGCATATTGACCGGTGACTGATAGCGGCGCTCCGGATCGAGCATCATCGCCTTGCTCACGGCGATCGCGACCGGATGGGGGATCGCCGAATCGGCCTTTCGGATGGGCACCACTTCCAGGAACCGCGTCTTGCTGAGCCGTTGCACTCGATCGCGAGTCGGTTTCAGCGGCGGCCGGCCCGTCAGCATGTTGTAATAGATACAGCCGAGGAAGTAGATGTCGCTTCGGGCATCGTCTTTGCGGACTCCGGAGGCGCGTTCCAGGGCCGCGTAGTCGATCGTCCGAGCGTTGGGTAGATCGCCCAGGTCGTCGTTGACCGATTCGTCCATCGCCGCCAGTCCGAAGTCGACCAGCTTGGCCTCTCCGCGGCTGGACACCAGCACGTTGTTCATCTTCAGATCGCGATGGGAGAGACCCTTCTCGAAGGCGTGTCGCATGCCCGCGACGATGCCGGACATCAGTCTGGTGGCCTCGACCGGGCCGATTTTCTTGCGAATTTTCACAAACTCGCTCAGATTTCGTCCTTCGATGAACTCCATCACGAGAAAGTGGGTTTTCCCGTCGGAGAATACCTCATAGGTGGGAACGATATTCGGGTGTTGCAGGCTGCATCCGACACGTCCCTCACGGACGAACTGGTCGAAGACGGAGGGATTGTCGCTGAACCGGCTCCGCAGGACCTTCACGGCGACGACCTGCCCGGTTCGTCGGTGGACGGCCCGATACACCCGAGCGAATGATCCGGCCCCCACCAAATAGAGGACCTTGTACTCGCCGAAGAAAAAGCCCGACCGTTCGCCCTTGACCAACAGCTCGACCTGATAGTTGGTCATATACTCGCGACGGACCATGACTTGCAGAAAGTCGTCGGCGCTGACGTCGCGGCTGGCGAAGTGGGCCCACGCGTCTCGGAGCTGCCTTTCGTCGAGCAGCCCGAGATCGAACGCGCGCTGAGCAATTTTTTCGGCGGACTGTTTGCCCATGCCGATATCTCTTCCCGTTCCGAAGGTAGGATATTCCCGCCGAATGATCCGGCGGGGGAATGAAACAACCCTACACTCTATACTACTATTGGATGCCCCGGGTCGCAATACTCCCGTAGTACCATGAAACCCCGCTCTGGGCGACTATTGGGCGTCACCCTCGTTCGAGGGGCCCTCGAGCTTCCGGCGAAAGTCGTCGCGTTCGCGGCGTGTGGCCTCCAGATCGAACGCCAAATACTTCATATCCAAGCGGAGTTGGCTCAGAGCGTCCTGTACCAGCGAGAGAATCCGACGACGGCGCTTCGTGCTCTCGATCACCTTGATCAAGGCCGGTTCGACCTGCTGACGGACTTCGGCGGGTAGCCCGGCGACGGCGGTCGCCAGATCGATCATTTCCTGGGGGATTTCGTCAATGTTCGGCTTGGCGACGCGTGCTGGCTTGCTCATGGTGTTCTCCCTGTCTGAGTGATGGACGCTCCGATGAAAATGCACTCCCCGTGCCAGATTGCAGGCAGGTAGCAGAAGAACGTCGCAACCTCCTTTCATTTAAGAAGTTACAGATTATCCTCGCCGATCCCGATAATCTCCCCGGCGTGACAAAACGCCACGTTTGATCTGGATGCTTTTCACAAATCCTGTTAGAAGACCGACTTACGAAAAGGTGGCTCATAGCGGCCCAATGTTGCCTTTTCGCCCCCATGCATGTGGTTTACCCGCACACAAGCAACCGGCTTCCATGCAACGTCTAGTCCAACTCCTGATTTTCACCGCCTGTGGGCTCGTTTTCTCGGCTCCCACTGCGCTGGCCGACAGTCCTTCGGCCTGGTATGAGGGCTTCGAGGGTCCCAAGACAACCTGGAAGGATATCGGGGGGGACGCCCAGTACCGCGTCGAGCGGCATGCCCGGGTGCGAGATCGGGCCCATTCGGGCAGCGGCTCCGAAGCGATTGCCTTGGTGGGAAGCGAGGGGACCTACGTCCGGTTTGCCCATCAGGTAGGCCGGGCACTTGTCATCGAAGACCTGCTGGCCACTTTATGGATCAAGTCGGACCGGCATGGCCTGCAAGTGGCCGCTGAGGTGGTCCTTCCCAGAACGACCGACCCGAGGACCGGAAACCCGATCGTCACACTGGTCCGCGGCTCCAGCTACACCAAGGTGGGAAACTGGCAACAACTTCGGATCGACAATTTCCCCACACTGCTCACTCGACAAATTCGCACGCTGCGCATGGCCATGAGCCCGCATGTCGACGGGCGAGAAGCCTATGTGACGCGCATCGTCCTGAATGTCTATGGCGGCCAGGGTACGACGAACACTTGGATCGACGACCTGGATCTGGCCGGCTTTGTCCCGGCACCCGCCGGATCGTGGACGACGACCGATCCACCCAACGACCGGTCGACGCCGGGTAGCCCGTCGGCGCCGGCTGCCGCTTTCCCGCAAGTCGAGTTGATCGGGTCCGTGTTGACGATCGACGGGCGACCTCTGCTGCCGCGGATCATCCGACACCAGGGCGAGCCGTTGGAGTTTCTCGGGCAATTGGGGTTCAACACGGTGTGGCTCGATCGGCCGGCAACACCCGAGTTGCTCGCCCAGGCACGTCAGACCGGTCTATGGCTCGTTTGTCCGCCGCCGCTTTCGCCGAGCACAGGCAACGCCCCCGATGATATGACAGCGCCGGCCGAAATCGGTTCGCAATACGACCGCGTCTTGGCGTGGGACCTTGGCCGAAGGCTAGGTCGCGACCATCTCGACGGCACGATGCGCTGGGCGGAGCAGATACGGACGGCCGATCGGAACCATCGCCGGTTGTTGATCTGTTCTCCCGACATGGAGGTGCGCAAGTACAGCCGACACGTCGACCTGTTGCTGGCGGATCGCCGCCCGTTGGGAACGAGCCTCGAGTTGGCCGACTATGGCACGTGGCTTCGCCGGCAACCGTTGCTGGCGACGCCGGGCACACCGTCCTGGACCACCGTGCAAACGCAATATGCCGCTGCGTTGATCGAGCAACTCGCGGCCATCGAGCCGACTCGAACCGACCTGCCGGCCGTCTCGACCGAGCAGATCCGGCTGCTGGTCTATACGGCCATTGCCTCGGGCAGCCGCGGATTGCTCTTCGAGTCGCAATCGAGACTCGATACGTCCGATCCGGCAACGCGTCGGCGGGCCGCTGCCCTGGAACTGATCAACCTGCAGTTGCGACTGATCGAACCCTGGATAGCCGCGGGCACTCCGACTGCCGTGGCCGAGGGAAGCCGGCCCGAGGTTCAGGGGATGTTGCTACAGACGGACCGCGCACGCCTGCTCGTTTCTCTGTGGACCGATCAGGGTGCCCAATGGGTCCCCGGCCAGTCGGCTGACACGGATCTGTCATTGATCGTCCCTCGCGTGCCGGCGTCCAGCGAGGCTTATGAGCTGACATCGGGTGGATTGCGACCGCTGGACGATCGTCGCGTGGCCGGCGGAACACGCGTCACGTTCGACGAATTCGAGTTGACCGCTCAGGCCCTATTGTCCCAGAACCCGGCGATCGTCGCCGCTCTGGCCGACCGCTGTACGAGGGCCGGCTCCCGCACGGCCGGGCTTCAACGCGATCTGGCCGGGCAAAAACTCGACCATGTCGTGCGAATCGTCGATGAATTGCGCGGCCGGGGAATCTACTTGCCTTCGACCAATCGGTGGATCGACGCGGCTCGAATGAACCTGCGGCAAAGCGACTCTCAGTTGGCCGCTCGCCGATACCAGGCGGCCGCTCTGCACGCCCAGCGAGTGATGAGCTCGCTACGGCTGGTCGAACGGGCCTATTGGGAGAAGGCGGTCGAGGGGCTCCCGTCGCCGCTGAGTAGCCCCGCCACGGCCGGCTTTGCCACGCTCCCTTGGCACGATCGCCTGTTGGCAAGGATCCGTGCCTCGCAAATGGGACCAAACCGGTTGGCCGGCGGACAGTTCGAGAGCCTCGGCCAGTTGCAGAGCGCCGGCTGGCGGCATTTTCAGACACCCAGCAAGGAGATCCTCTCGCGTGTGGATATTTCGGCCCGCGGTGCCAGGTCGGGTGGCTCGGGCGTCGTGCTCAGCGCCATGCCCGTCGATCCCGAGAACCCACCGGCGATGGTCGAGACGCCGCCCGTCTGGATCACTACGCCGCCGATCTCCCTCGAACCTGGGCAGTTGGTCTGCATCCACGGCTGGATCCGCATTCCCGAGCCGATCACCGGCAGCGTCGACGGACTGATGATCGTCGATTCGCTTTCCGGCAGGGCATTGGCCCAGCGCATCGGCCAGACAGAAGGTTGGCAGCAGTTCGTGCTCTATCGCACGGCGACCCGATCGGGACCGATGACCGTTTCGTTCGTCCTTTCGGGATTGGGGGAAGCCCGACTGGACGACGTGGCCGTTCAGACGCTCCATCCGCCTTCCAACGCCGGCATGGCAAGGTCCCCGGCGGCCGGCCCACGGAGTCGTTAGGGGCGGCCGATAGATAACTTCCGTATTCGGGGTGGCTGGCGGCATAGCGCAGCGGTGCCCCAGTTGGTGGCGATCTGGGGCACCGCTGCGCTATGCCACCAGCCACCCCTATTCGAAGCCGGGAAGCTATTTATCAGTCGCCCCTTAGTGCGACAACGCTAGCTTCGCCGCGCAGACACCCCCGATCGCGGGCCTGTCTTCTGCCTGCTTGCATGGGTAATCGGAATCTGATAGGATTTCTTCCGTACACTTCTTTCACTGCTAAACAGGCGAGTCATCACATGGGGATCTTCGACGCACTGTTCAGTGGCTTGGAAACTCGAACCAAGCTTTCTCCGCAAGAGTCATTCGCCGGCATCTTGCTTGCCGCCGGTGCCTGCGACGGGCATATTAGTGAAGATGAGTTCCAACAGTTGATCGCCGCACTGCTGCGGATGAAGCTTTTTCAGCGAGTCAACGAGAAGCAGTTCGATCAAGTCATGAATAAGCTGATGGGCGTTCTCAAGAAACATGGCCCCGAACGACTGGCTGACGGTTGCTGTGAGACGCTGCCTGAGCAGTTGCGTGAAGCGGCCTTTGCCAATGCGTGCAACATCGTGCTGTCCGACGGCGTGCTGGAAGATGACGAGAAGCAGTTCATCAGTGATCTGACGATTAAGCTTCAGTTGGATTCCAAGACGGCCAAACTGATCGCCCAAGTCATGGTCATCAAGAACAAAGGCTAGCGATAGCAACGTCCGCGAGAACCCGAGACCCCTTTCTGAATAAGAGAAAATGCCATGTCACTCTTCGATGATATTCTTGATGATGGCCTTTCCGGCTCGCGGGAGTTCGGCCCTCAAGAGGGCTTTGCGGGAGTCCTGCTTTGCGCGTCGGCTTGCGACGGTCACATTGGCGAGGAAGAAGGCCGGAGCATCAATCTAGTTCTTGGCCGAAGAAAGCTCTACGAGCGTTTGACTCAGCAACAATTCGGTTCGCTGATGGATCGATTGATGGGCGAGTTAAAACGCGGCGGGCCGGAAAAGCTGCTGGCCAAGTCTTACCCGGCCGTTCCGCCCGAGCTGCGCGAGACGGCATTCGCCAACGCGGTCGACATCGTGCTGGCGGACGGAACCGTGGAGGAAGAGGAGCGCGAGTTCCTCGACGATCTGCAAGTCAAGCTAGAAGTCGACAAGAAGCGAGCCAAGGCGATCGTCCAAGTCATGGTCTATAAGAACCGTGGGTAGGCTAAATTGCAATCCCTAGCTGCGGGGCAACACCCCTGCGGACACCGAGGTAACCAATGATCTGGACTCTTCGCGTAAAACTACTGCACTACGAAGATGGATGGTCGGCAGATATCGAAATCGATCCGACGTCCACTCTTGACCAGTTGCACTATGCCATTCAAAAGGCCGTTGAGTTCGACAACGATCATCTGTATGCGTTCCACATTGCCAGGAACTACCGCAGCCGTAATCGCGAGGATTTTGATGACGACGACGGGCGCGTATACACGACCAGCTTGGATGCTCTGTTTCCGCTACAGCCGAGGAAATCGCTCTTCTACCTGTTCGATTTCGGCGATGAGTGGAAATTCAAAGTTACCCGATCCCGAAAACGCCCTCACGATCCTCAGGAAGGTGTTGCCTACCCACGAGTGGTAGCAGAGGCAGGCACAAAACCTGAGCAGTATCCAGATTACGAGTACTGAGCTTGTCGTTAATCCGTCCACCATGTCTTCGCCACTGACCAGCCGCGAAGCTGGCCACTTCCCGGGGTCTCTGGGGGCACCTCTTGACTCTTGACGCGATCGGCCGGAATTGTCAAGAGTCAAGAGTTGCCCCGAATCCGGATCACCTAAATCGCAATCCCTAGCCGCGGGATAACACCCCCGCGGAATTTGCCGCGGTGGGACGTGTCCGTCGCGGAACACGGTCCGCCGGCTATTGGGTGTGTGAAGTCCGGTTCGATCGGTGGCGTTCCGGTCGACCGGCATAGATCAAAGCCGGCGTGGGATTTCGGCCACATCGTGGGATACTCGCAGGGATACCCAATCTACATTACCAACCTGGAGAGAACGCTGCTGGACGCTCTTCGCCGTCCCGACTGGTGTGGCGGTGCTACGGAAGCTCTCCGCATATGGAGGCGTGCGTTGCCATCGCTTACCGTGGATGTCTTGATCGATTACGTCGAGCGGTTCGGTCAAACATTGCTCCGGCAGAGGGTCGGTTTCATCCTCGATAGACTCGATGTGACTCATCCGATCCTTGAAGAATGGGCCGGCAGAAGCGTTCGAGGTAGTTCTGCGAAACTCATTGCCAAGCTGGACTTCTCGCCGACATTCTCCGAGCGTTGGAATCTCTCGATCAACGTGCCGGGCTCTGTGCTCTCCGAACTCGACGAAGACGGATGACAGGTCAATCGTATCCATCAACTCTGGCAGAGATTGTCTTGACCTACCCGAAGTCTGTGGGCACGGAACTTCATCCGAAGAAGAATCCGCAAACTGATAGACCCGATGGGAAATACACCGTTGAGATCGTGGAGTGGGTCGATGAAAACACTGCCAAAGTGAAAGCCAGAATATGGCGAGGCAGTCTTTGGGCTCGTGGGTCGGAATCGACCGTCGAGAAGCGAGACGGGAAGTGGAGAATCAAGCAACGTGGGGCGGCTTGGAGGTCATAGGATTGGCCTGACGCCCTCGGCTCGGGCAGACCGGCGACCATGTCCCGTTGGTCCGTCCCGTTGGTCCCGGCGAGCGGAAAGTGGAGTCTACAAAACAGGACGAAATAAAAGCCCTCGTAAGTCATTGACTCACAAGGGCTTATGTAGTCGGGGCGAATGGATTTGAACCATCGACCTCTGCGTCCCGAAC
>SDBT01016222.1_pt1 | contig 11799 bp, 7 predicted proteins | sample 2277101 | NCBI WGS metagenome assembly SDBT01 (sample SAMN10404973, study PRJNA504765) | marine sediment metagenome | isolation source: marine sediment core GS10_PC15, 103 cmbsf | place: Arctic Ocean: Southern Knipovich Ridge | collected 2010
TGAACCAAGAATGGACTATGTGAAGAAGTATGCACGGTACTACATGCTCGCCATGCATATTCTTCTCGTAGCCCAACGCCTCGGGCTTAGGGTTCGATGGGGCGGGGATTGGGATGGTGATTTTGACATCTTCGATCAAACGTTTGACGACCTCGCTCATTGGGAGCTTCGATAATGACCGTCTTTACACAGACATGGAATGCAGCGTTTGAGGCACTTCCTGCTGATGGAAATAACATCTCGGAAGGTGCTCAACGGATTCGGAATCACCGAAAGGCCGTTCGTGAACGTCTTGAGGTTGATCATAGTTGGGCTGGTGACATCTATGATGGATTCCACAAGAAGATTACGGTAATCGAGCGTGGATCACTTCCAGCGACACCAGCCGCATCGCAAGCTGAGATCACCCCTCTTGCGATGGGCAGCAGTACTGGTTTTCTTGTCACTGATGCAGAAGGTCTTGTTCATGGGTTGGACGGAGGTGTTGTTTCGACCTCGACGAGTAGTACACTCACACTGACTAAGGCCTCTGCAGAGATTCAGCTGGTTACTCCTGGAGCCGCCCTTGATGTTGATTTGCCATCAGCCGGGATACGGGCAGGGCGACGTTTTCAGATTAGTAACGTTGATGGTGCCTTCTTGATGACTGTGAAAGCTTCTGGTGGAGATACTGTCGGTGAAATTCTGAACTCTGGGTATATTTTTGGGGTTATGGCTCTCCAAGATACCCCAACAGACGCCGCACATTGGGCACTTCTTACTGGACGACTACAACAGAAGTTGATCGAAATAGGCAGCTGGAATATGCAGAGTACTTCCTCTGTTGATGTTGATCATGGGCTTGACTATTTGGGTATCCGTGGACTCTTTGTTGCAATTCAGAGTGACTCACCAGGCCAGTGGTCTAGCCTTACAAGACAGACCTTCTCCAGTGTAGACTCCCTCAACACGGGGTACTGGATTCGTTCTGTGAACATTCGACTATTTCGACCGACTACAGGCCTTTTTGTCCAAGACGCTTATAATGACCCGGCTGCTCAGCGGGGATATTTGACTGTCTTCTTTTTCTAGGGTTTGATCTTTTATGGTTCTATTTGTACCAGACTCTTTGCTTACCCTCCGACGAGAAGCCTTCGGGGAGAATGAAGAGCTCTTCCGTGAGATTCAAAGAGTCTTGGAGGAGCTTAATGAGACTCTCCGTTACTACAACGGAGCAGTGAATGAGGAGTTGCCGGCCGCAGGGACTCTTGACCATAACAACCTCAACAACATGGCGGCCCCGAATGACGACCACGAGCAGTATCTACTAGAGAGTGGTGCTCGGGCGATGTCTGGCAATCTCAATATGGGGGCGAATAGCATCACCCCAGTTAACACCGTCGACGGTCGTGATGTCTCTGTTGATGGGACGAAGTTAGATGGAATAGAGGTCGGGGCTACAGTAGATCAAACAAAGGCCGACATTGATGCGCTGGGGATAGATCACGGGTCAACGTCCGGAAAGGGGGATGACGACCACGCACAGTATCACAACAATGCCAGGGCACTAACATGGTTGTCTGACGGAGGCGCGGAAGGGGGACAACCTGTTTCTCTGTGGGAGCAGATCAAGGCTGGCTTCAACCTGACTGGCGGCGGAACGATTAGCATGTCTGGCGCCAGCCTGTTCAAGTGGACGGCTCGATTCATTGCTATCTCAAATGGTCGTGGAGCACACTTCTCAACCACTGGTTTTTTCGACATCATCAAGCCTGATGGCGGGATACTTGTGGGCGTAGGCGGAGCAAGTGATCGGACGTGGGTGGTAGCAGGAATAGTGTTGAATGCGTGGGAGGCACTCTATTACATTCTGCCTGTCGGCTCCGCCCAGACTAGCCTTCTCGCAAACTTTCGAGTCGCTGACTATCAAAGCGCACTAGAAGTTCCTGCCAACTGGATACTGCTGGCAGTGCGCAATGCTGACGGGATAGTCAAAGTCGGCACTGGAATCCATCTTGGCTTGGGGGAGTCCCGGACAAACAACTCCATCAATGCAAAGGTAGATGGGATTGAGACAGGGGCGAACAACTACTCGCACCCAAATCACACGGGCGAGGTGACGAGTTCTGGGGACGGCGGGCAGACGATTGCCGCTGCTGCGGTGACCAACGCCAAATTGGCGAACATGGCGCAGGCGATGGTCAAGGGCCGGGCGGACGGCGCGGGCACGGGGGCACCCAACGATCTGAATGCGACGCAAATACGGGCAATGATCAATGTGGAGAACGGTGCAGAAGGCAACAACATAGCCGACATCGACGCCACAGACCTGACCGACGGCGGCGAGACGGCGCTGCATAGTCATGCTGCTGGCCCCGCCAGCGTTGACGCTCTGATCACTGGAAAAGCCCCCAATGCGATCATCAGCTACAGCGACAGCGGAGCCGCCAGTCGTACACTCGTTGTAGCAACCACAGTGGATCAACAATCCAACTCTGGACAGAAGGTCTTATACGTTGCTGCCACGGCCAATTTATTGGTTGTAGGACAGCCCGTAAGGATTGGGTTGGCCACTATCAGGGAAGAGACTGGAGTCATCGACAGCGTAGACCCAGGAGTTAGCATTACGCTGGTAGATAATTTATCGCAGACTCATAGTGCGGGCGATGCTGATAGTGTGTCCGTAGATTACGCGCATCTGCTGCTTGACGTGTCTCGTATTGTCCCCGGGACTAACGACAGGCAGGTGTGGTTGCGTTTCAACTCTGACACGGGCAACAACTACGCATTTGCGGGGGCTATGGCCAATAGCTCAGGTGGACATATAAATCGTTGGGGTAATGTATCCAGAATTGAGTTTGGGAGCACCGTTGGCACAGGAGCTTACGGCAATGGAACAGGACAGGTTGCCGCCATTGGTGCTGAGATCAAGGACTTCCGAGACTTTACAAAATACACAGTTGTGAAGATGGAATCTGACGCCTACAGCCAGCTGGCCCTGGCACACTCACTTAAAGGCACTGGTATATGGAAATCGAACAACGCAATTACTAGCATCACGCTTCTGTTCGAGAGCGGAGTAGGAGCATGGCGAATCACACTTTCCGGGATACCAACAGCATGACCGAAATTCCATTCAAGTGGGTTGGCGACCGGATGATAGTGCTAACCGGGGTGGAACTGGAGGAATACCACGCCCGCGAAGTTGCGGCGGTGGAGCGGCGGAAGAACCAAGTAGTTGAAAAAACAGAAGCAGACCGCATCGCTGAACTTGAGGTAGACAACGAGCTACTGAAAGCGCGGCTTGATGCTATTGAGGCCAAGCAACAATGAAGACAATCACAGCCATCTTGTTCGGATTACTCCTCTCCGGCACCGTTTGGGCTGGGTCGAGCGCAGAAGTCACTATTTACGACACTGATGTCAGCGTGTGCGAGGGGATGGACCCTGCCTGCTTAGCGCGGGTCAAGCTACTTCTGGTCTTTGCACCTGATGCGATGCGCAGAGGCGGAGGCCAAGCTTATTTCCGCACTGCCGCTTGGTATCGGAAGTCGTCAGACGATGGGCATGGGAACCCGGTGGTAATTGATCTGGGCGCTGGTTTCGACTGGACGGCCACGCCGGGCTTCACCATGGGCCTGCTGATGAGCAGCAAACACTGCATCGACCGGCCCTGCGGAGTTGAGAGTTACAACGCTCTTATACTACGTTGGGAAGACTAAGGATAAGGGAGAACCTGAGTGGAAGCACAAGGATGGGCAGTCAAGACTGTTATGGGGTTCCTCAACGGAATCGACCAATCTACTCGTCCTGACCAAATAGGAGACGGTGCCTTGGTAGATGCTAAGAACCTCCGACATTCCCGTGGCCTGGTTCAGGTTGACCAAGGGATAAGTGCATTCTTGGGTACTGTCCGAGGAACACCGCAAGCGGGAATCAACGCAGAGTATGGTGACAAGACAAGTGAGTTAGTCCTCGTGACCACTGCCACTGCTTATCGGAAGCCTTCATACGACCAATGGCAATACTTACCTGACGCTGCTGCGGTTGATACATTAAACGGAAAGCATGGCCCGACAAAGTCCTATGACTTTTCATCTGAGGTTCCTGGGGCATTTCTTGGTTTGCATATAACCGAAGACGGATCAAAATGCTTTGCCCTTGATGACAATGATATTATTTATAGTTTTAACCTTACAACAGCTCATGATATTCGAACAGCAACTTTGGTCAGTTCCTTTGATCTAAATACCGTGTTCGCGTTGCTAGTTTCTGGATATGGATTCCACATAAATGCTACAGGAACTGAGTTGTATGTTAGTACTACATGGACAAACCTTGGTACTCAACGAGCCCTTTATCAATTTACATTCGGCACTGCTTGGGATGTCTCAACTCTTACTTTTACAAGTGGCTATAACACGATTGATGAGTTAGACGAAGAAATCAGGGGTATAGCATTAAGTGCTGACGGCTTAAAGCTGTACATAGTGAAACCTATACTTAGGCGTATCTATCAATACACACTAAGTACTGCTTGGTTAGTATCGTCTGCAAGCTATGATTCTGTTTTCTTCAGCATGAGTGCGCAAATTACAAGTCCGTATGATTTACACTTCAACGCAGCAGGGACAAAATTCTGGGTTACTGGTAACACGAATAAGGCGCTCTTCCAGTATACCCTAACAGCTTGGGATTTATCAACTGCGGCTTATGACTCAAAGACACTTGATGTAAGTAGTGAGACCACTAGCCCAGTTTCTAACCAACTCACTGCCCTTGGTGCAAACCTTTACGTTGGTTCTGCTTCAGGTAAGACTGTCTATCAGTATGATGTTGTTACACCCGAAGATATTAGTACTGCTTTTTATGGAACTGGGCTAACACTGACAGTAGCCTCGATTACAGGATTCTCTGATGGGGATTACATCGGGATAATTCTTGTGACAGGAGCAGAACACCAAACGACTATTGACGGCTCTCCCGCAGGGTCTTCTATTGTTATATCTGACGCCCTCCCAGGCATAGCCGCAGACGGAGCCGCTGTTGTCAAAGCTCTTGATCTAAACGGAAGTGCCACGATTCCTGTTGCGATTCTAGTATATCCCTCTGACGATGCTGTTGTCTTCTCGAACTTCGTTGATGCACCGCAGGTGTATGACCGAGCTTCGTGTGCCGCAGTTAGTGGACTTCCCTCAGGAGGGGACACCGAATTCCGGACAATGATCACTTTCTTATCACGACTCTTTACTGGACACCAGAACGAAGGGGGGACAGACTACCCTCGGAGATATCGTTGGTGTGCCGCTGGTGATATGACTGACTGGTCAGGCGGTGACACGGGATCAAACAACTTGCTTGATACTACCGACTATATCATGGCCCTCACGACTCTGGCCCATTCCCTGGTCATTTACCGCCAGGAGTCAATCAGCCGAGGGGTTTTGGTTAATAGAACAGGAGAGCTTTTAGCAATTCAGCAGATGATCGATTCGGAGGGTGCCATCTCACCACGGGCTGTCCTGGGATTCTCTGACCACCAGGTCTTTATGAGCCTTAATGGAATCTTCAGATATACTGGAGGACTCTCTGTTGAGCGTCTAAGTGACGCAATCGACCCGATGCTTTTTGGAACTGCTGGGGAGCTTGATCCAGCTTCTCGTGAAATGGTCTTTACTTTGAAGGATGTCGAGAATCGAGAACTTCTCTTTGCCGTTCCCTCTCCGGGGAATGCACAACCGGCCGTTTTTTACCGATACCAACAAGTGTATAAGAGTTGGCTACGACGTGAGTTCTCGAAGAACTTCTCAGGTCAGATTCTCTACAAGGAATCTTCCAGTCTCACCTGGGCTGCGGCTACAGGAACATGGGGAGCTTATAACTATCCTTGGAACTCACGGAGTTTTCAGTCAAACTCTCCACTGGCCCTCCTCCTTGGTACCGACGGGCAGGTTTATGAGTACAGCCCGAGACACGCTGATGATGACGGAACGCCAATCGACTTTTACGGAATCACCAAGGACTTCATGTACCCAGATGGGTATATCCAAGTCGGTTGGGTTTCCCTTCTGGTGGCTGGTGTTGATGCTTCATTACTAACTATCGACTATAGTCTTGATTTAGGAACTACCTGGGCACTCTACGGCATCGTCACATTAAGTCAAACGAGTCTCAAGCAATACCGACTTAATCGGGATGTCGCAGGGCCGCATGTTCGGTTTCGATTCTCGGGGAGTTTTCAAGGTTTTCAGCTTGGTTCCTTCTCCTTTATGTACCGACAACAAACTTTGGAGGTGTAAGATGGGTATACCTAACATTGGAGAACTTCTTTTTGGGTCTCAAAGTGAGGTTGATTTCCAGACAATGCCTACGATGTCTCCGGAACAGATGGACCTGTTTCGACAACTCATCGAGACATTGACTAACTCAGGGAATCTCTCCTTGAACGGGCTTGATGCCTTTTCTCAGGATGCAGATCGACAGGTCACTGATGTCTTCAACCGAATGGTTCGTGATCCGCTGGTTAAGGACTATAGGGATGTAATCAGCCCAGAGATCAGCCGACGATTCTCGGGGAGTGGTAACTTCTTTGGCTCTGGTCGAGCTGAGGCTGATCGGACATCACAACAGGATTTGATGGATAGTTTGGTCAGAGGCCGTGCTGGGACTGACCTTGCATATCGCCAACACGGACTGGCTGCGAGCTCGGAGCAGATGAGACTTCTGATAAGTGCCCTCGGGATTCAACAACAAGAGAATATCGGTGTCGTAACGCCGGGCTCAACTGGCCTGATTCAAGGTGTTGCTCAAGGCGCTGGGCAGTATGTAGGAAGCTCAGTTCTCCCTGGCCTCTTAGGATAAGGATTCCTCATGGCAACCGTGATTCAACTACAAAGAACTCCAGGTATTGGGGATGCTTTTGCTGATGGCATCATCCGAGGTATGGGCTTTGCTGAGAGGACTGCCCAACGAAAGAGAGACCTCGACCAACAGCTTGTGAACCAGAAAGCTCTGCTTGATGCTCAACAGGCTGCGGAAGAGAAAGGGACACAGCAAGCAGTCGATCAACTGACTGACTATCTGATACAACGCCAAGGACCTCAGGTGCCTCAGGAGGGGGGAGCTGACCAGAGTGAGGATCAACGCAGCCAGTTAAGCAGCCTTGCAGGTGCAGCTATTCGATCACCGGCTCGTATTGGCGGTCCGTTGATTGAGGAACACCTTGCTGGCCAGGGCGGAGGGGAGCTAACTGCTGACCAGGCATTCCAATTCTTCGAGAAGAACCGAACAGCTTTAGATGACCTCTACAGTGGGACTAAAGGGCTAGAATTGAATGAGGTAGAGCAAGGGCAAGAACGCCGGCTACAAACAGACATGGTGAGGGCTCTGCAATTTCTTCCGAAAGGACTACAAGACAACTTCTACAAGACACTTCGTGAGCCCCGAACACTACCCGGTATAGCCCGCAAGCTTGAGGAGGGAATGTCTGCTGCGCAAGGAACCCCAAAGAGCGGAACAACGGAGGCAGTTAAGGCTGACCCTACAGTGGCACGGGCCGCTGCCAGTGAACTTCGAGAGGCTGGCTTCAATGAGGAAGCTGAGCAGATTGAGAAGGCGCTGCCAGATAAGCCAGACAAGCAGATTTACTATGACAGCATCACCGGCCGTCCGCTGAACGGAAGTAAGGCAATGACGGAAGAGGAGCTTGCAACCTTTGTAAAGAAAAAGAATACCGATGACAAGACTGGAGCTGATAAAGTTTCCGGCTTTGTTGTCCCAGTTAGTGCTGAGAACCTCGATACGAAGGCTCAGCTTTGGGTCAAGAGTGGCACACCTTCTGGTGGGTTAAATAGTAAAACTACCAAACACTTCCTCCCAGGAGAAGAGGAAGAGGCTCGGGCAGCTGGATGGATTCCAATCGAAGCATACCGTACCACGGTGGATGACGCAGCTGCTCGGATGGCGGCCAAGAAGCCTACTGCATCACAAGAGAAACTCACCAGACAGAATGAGCAGTATCAAGATTTAGTGGGCCTTAAGGTAACAGGAAAGCTAGGCCCTCGGCAACAATCATACTCTGATCTCTTGTCGCCGGCAATCGACCCAAGTCAGGCAGGGAGCTTCAAGCGAGAACTCAACCAAGAGCTCGGGAACAAAATCGAAGGAGCCTCAGGCTCTGTTCTCGGTGCAACAGGTAGCCGCAACCTGGCGACAGCGGCTGTCAATCGTGGTTACAACGCCGCAGTAATTGCTGTGCGAACTGTCAATGCACACGACGGAATTGACTTGCCACCAGCTCATGAGCTTATGCAGCTTGTCAAGGATGAACTCGAGGAAGCTCGCAATAGGATCACGGACTATACCTCTGTTCCTGAAAAACAGGAAGAGTTCCTCGATGAGAACATCGGAACGGCTCAGGAGATTGCAGATAACGTCGTGGCCCAGTTGTCCAGGGAAGAGAAGCCTGACGGGGTGAGTGCTGCTGACCAGGATAATGCACCGCCAACGAATCGAGCACAGATTGGCGAGACTCCAACGACCACGGCCAAGGGACTCGGAATCTTTCATGACGCCGCCGCGGCGGGTAATATTCACCATACAAAGATACCCGACGAAGATTTGATCAGCCTTGTGAGTATAATGCAGGATAACAAATTCACCACGGCTGCGGAGCTTGAGGAATATCTTCTCTCACCTATAGGACGGAATAGCTTCTTTCCTCCTAATCTCTATGCGCCCGACGAAGTGCCGACACAGGCAAAGGGTTTGGCCACAGAACTTCTGCTCTTTATTGAGAAGTCTAACAAAGGAAGTTAGTTATGGCTCAAGGAAGGAGACGGATTGACTATTCGGTTGATGATGAAGAGGAGAAGGGGCCTCCAGCTACGCCGGTAGTACGAAAGCGAGTTGACTACGCAGGCTCAACCCGTCTCTATGACCAAGAGATGGCAGATCGGGCTGAGCAGCTTGAGCTTCGTCTACCAAATCAGCTTGGGGATCAGATGCGAGAACAGTGGAGTCTCGTTGCCGACATTGAGGCTCCAGGCCAGACCTCGGCTGTCGAGCGGGTTGGAGATATCTACTATGGTCTGTTCCAGAGTTTGGCCGCCGGCAACAATGCGAGCATGTACGGGATGCATGAGGCCCTCGACCAAAGTGCCCAACAGTGGTCTGAGTGGTATGCCTCGACGGAGCGAGAAGAGCTTGTCAAGAATCTACAGCAAGTGAGCCCTGTTGGTGCGGCCGTGTATTCTTCCAGTGAGTGGATGAAAGAGCGTATCAGTCAGCTCTATCAAATGTCCACAGAGTACCTACAAGACAACGGGTGGATGGCCAAGTCGATGGACGAGGCTATTTCGATTTCAGGGGACATCGAGAACTCAGACAGCTTAGCGAACAAGATTGCCTTCGCTGCTGGTTCAAGCCTTCCTCATATGGCTGTCTCGATGCCCTTCCCCGTCGTAGCTGGCAACTTTGCATTAGCGTTTGGGGCACAAAAGGCTGGAACAGCAGTTGCTCGTGTCGCTGGAATGTCTCTTTATGGAAGCCTCGTAGATGGAACTCAAGGCGCAGCGGATATGGCTGGTCTCGAGATGCTGAACATCACGTTGGCTCCGTTCCCGAGGTACTTACGTGCTCCGGTTATGGGCACCTTCATGTGGAATCAAGCACAGCTTGCGGGGGCTGAGGGAGATGATTCACTTGCCCACGGTGCTCTTGGTTTCATGTTCGGAGCTATGGGCCACCGTGGGGACTTCCGGAGTCTGAATCTTCGAGAGCCGTTGTTGCAGTGGAGTCTGAGAAAACCAAAAGGTAAGGAACCGCAGCTGAGTGAGGCCTTAGCTACCAGTATTGAAGGAAATGCTTCTGACTTTATGCGGAACTTCTACCCCAGGCACTTCGAGGCATTGCGGTTAAGTAAGCGACCAGGACACTTCCCGGTTCCACGGAAGCTGCCGAGTGAGCATTTCAGTCAGAGAGTTCAGGAAATCACTGGACGTGAGATTAAAGCACCGACGCGGGAATTGCTGGTCGAGGAAACAAACTTGGCTCTGTCAATGGTACAGGCAGAGGCCAGCTCAGCAAAGATTACAGTTCCAATGAGTAACCCTGAGATACGCCTTGCGTCTGAGTCGTTAGTCTCAGCTATTGAACGGGCAGACGTTGCATGGACACAAGGGAGAACTAAGGCAAAAGAGTTTACCGACATTCCTCTCGGTGGGAAACGAACAGAGCCCACGAAGGCAGAGCTCAAGGCCAAGCGCCCTCAAGGATTTACAACTCCTGAGGGAGAACCTGCCCTGGCTCAGCGACGAGAGGTTAAAAAGACGACTGCGGTATTACCGGGTGGTGAGACTATTACACTGCCATTTACTGAGGGGCAGGCAGCAGCTAAGGTCTTTGATACCCAGCGCCGTGGTGCCACGATGCGGGAGGCGGAACAGAAGCCTTTTGTAGCAAGGATGCTTGAGCGAACAGCTCAGGTGCGAGACTCTGCTTACAAGAACTTCGTAGGGTCAGAAGGAAAACTCCGGAAGTACCTGGAAGATACTGGTGGTCAGCTAGGAGAAGAGGTCATCATGCGTCGCATGACGCAGAAGAATTCCTTCAACGCAGCTCAGATTCGCATCGAGGATATGCAGCGAAAGGTCTTTGGGGGGCTTACTAGTAAACAGAATCAAAACCTGGCCGCCTTCATTGACGCGATGCACAATGTAAGCTTGGCTACACGTAAGAAAGGCTTTCGTTTTGAGGGTGGCTTGAAGAAGGGGGATTACGAAGCAGCCTTGCGATCGTTTGAAGAGTTGCCAGCAGCTGAGTACGGACTCTTAGTAGAGCGGGCTGATGCCTACTTTGCAGAGTACCCAAAGGTCTTGGGACAGCTTCGAGATTCAGGAATAATCTCAGGTAAGGACTATGCCAACATGGCAGACCTTCGATACTCACCTCGTCGATTCGTACAGGCACTTGAGAAGTCTGTGGGGGCACATGACGGATTTGGTCGTGAGGCTATGTCCGTAACAGAGTCGGGGGTTAAGTATCTTGAGGGAGGTTCCGACAAGGCAGTTATCCATAACCCTCAAGCACTTCTCCAGTATGCCATCGCCCGATCGAATATGGTGATCTGGAAGAATGAAACCATGAAGGCCATGGCTCGGTATGCAAGGGAGATCGACAATCCACATATTCGGATTCCCGAGTTGACAACGAAGGGAAACCCAAAAGTGCCGGAAGGGTATGAGCTTCTCCCTTATCGAGTAAAAGGCAAGGAGCAAAACATACTAATCTCGAGTGAGATGGCCAGGCTGTGGGAGGATCGACCGTTGGCTGCTCGAAAGGTTCACGCTGTTCTTAAGTACTTGTCTGGTACAGCGATTCTGCGGCCTCTTGCGACAACATACAACCCAGGGTTTGCGGTCAGTGCACTCTCGCGGGACTTCGTGTTTACTTTGTTGGCCGATAAGACTGGGCATGGCTATTCTGAGTTTCTACCTGTAGCTATTGCCCAGATGGGGAGGAATGTCGGAGCCAAGGTACTTGATATTGGCCTACATGGGCGGGAACTCCAGAATCCGCTCGGGCCTCCTGGGGCACGCTTATCAGGAGCAAGGAAACCTCTTGGTGGTGTACGCAAAGACTCTGCTGTCCGAGCATTTACTGAGGAGGCTGGTGGGTTTGGGAATACTCTGTCGAATCAGGTCATGGAAGACCTGGGGCTCTCCGCGGACATCATGAGTCTTACGAGAACATCGAAGTCGAACTTCCGTAAGGGACTCACCCTGGCACATAAGAGCCTCTCGTATATGTCCACGACTGCGG
>SDBT01016223.1_pt1 | contig 11799 bp, 4 predicted proteins | sample 2277101 | NCBI WGS metagenome assembly SDBT01 (sample SAMN10404973, study PRJNA504765) | marine sediment metagenome | isolation source: marine sediment core GS10_PC15, 103 cmbsf | place: Arctic Ocean: Southern Knipovich Ridge | collected 2010
TACATACACTAACCAAAAGACAAAAATCCAGGGGTTGACAGGAGTCATTTTTTATGGGTTTTTGTTATTTTTTTTGTTTTTTTCCTCTTTTAAGAGAAATTTTGCAATATCAATCTTTTCCTTTATAACAATTTTGTACGTTTTGGGATTATTAATTCCGTTTGGGGTGAGAATTCCCGCAGTTTCAAGGTACCTAAGAGTACGCCAGATAAAACTAATCTTCGACCGATTGGACGATGGTATGTTATGATACTGCCGAACCCGTTTCGAATTAATAGTGATCATTTTTTTATCGATGATAGCATTCACTGCTTCCAGTGTTTCTTTTAGATTTTTTGAAAAGAAATCCATAATGCATATTATACCATATGTTATTATATAGATATTAAAACTCAATGGGAATTGAAGGCTTTATATCTTCTGTAATGTAATTAATGATTATTGTTTATAAAGTTAGAGGGTCAAATCAAAATATTTTAGTGGGTTACACGATATTTATAAACTAGTTCTTTTAATATTAGGTATAAAAGTTAAAATAGTTATGTGGTAGTAAAAAGATGAGAATGAAAGAATCTACGACCAATAAAATTATGATGGCTATATTAGTAATTTGTACGTTAACGTATATTATTTTAATGTTTCCTTATCTAAGTGACCCAATCACCCTCATGACTATTGGCAATCTTGTAGTAGCTGTCATTATATTATTTGCCATAACTAACGAAGATGGTACATTTAAAGATCTGATGGAGTGGAAGCAAAAGATTAATGAAAAAATGGGGTATTAAACAACTATAACATCCATGGAAAATCTTTTTTCATGTATCTTTCTAATAATTAGACAAACTTTAACGTTAGCTCGAATTCGGTTATAATTTTTTTAGAAATATCTCTACTGGCAACATAAAAACGGAGTATTTTTTCTACATCCCCTACATAATCTAAAATATTTTTTGATTTAATCACCATTTTCCTGAAATAGCGTAAAAAATACCCATCATCAATGAGGGGATGCTCAGGAAAAAAATTAAAGAAGGCATTATAGATTGTCAATATCTTTAATAACGCTTCGAATGTTTCTCGATGCTCCTTTTCGTATTCAGACACTTCATCGCTTTGGAACAGATGTATTTTTCTCCATAGAATAACATAATACCAATATACTCGTTTAATAAACTGATAACTAAAGTGTACATTTGCTTCTATTTTCACCTCAAATAGTAGCTCATTTAATACAATAATTTCTTTTCTTGTAAATGGGACTGGTTCTTGATATTTGTCACTGTATTCTTTTTTAAATTCACTATATCCCTTGTGAACGCCTTCAATAAATTCAGAGTAAATCAGATTAAGATTATCGGGGAGGATTAATGTTTTATCCTTTGTAAGTATAATCCCTTCCGGCAAGAAAATTGCTTTTACATACATTTTTTTCTTCTTTTCCATAAAATCAGCTAATGGTTTAGTCCGCAAAATAAAAAGAAACTCAAACGAGTCTTTTTCTATAATCCTTATTCGTTTACTGTATGATGATTTCTCTAGCTGTGTAATGAAATATGGGTTAAAAGTGATGAGAAGGTCTGCTTGTTCTTTATACTTTTGATGGTGAAATTTGCTCAAAGATAAGAGTTTAACGATAGCAAACTTATCGTACCTCTCCATCATCCGCGCTCCATATAGAGGGGGCAAAAGTTTGTTTAAGCTTAGCGTTCTGGACGGAGTAATCCAAGCGTCAGCTTCATTGCTGATAATTCTCTCCATATCAGAAAATTCAACAGCAATCTCTTTTTTTCCTTCTCTTTTGACAAGATATAAGTCTGCTTTTTGTGAAAAATAACCGCCTAATCGGTTGGAGGTATTAAAATAAAGGCGAGCTACCCCTTCTTCTGTTTTTATTGCACATCGTACAAATTTACGATCAAAACGAGGGGTTTTTTTATTATAACTTGCTAAATCTTTTTTAGTAAATTCTACTGGAAAATATATGATGGAGTGATCTTTACTGAAATCAAAACTGAGTTTTCCGACGACAGGATCTAGAAAGTCTTGAACTTGGTCTAAGGGGATATCTAAGTGACCTACCTGATCCACTTCAATATATTTTCCAATAATCTGGATGATCTGCCCTTGCTTCATTTTTTTCGAATATGATGATATGTTAATGATGTATTAATTTTAACGAATGGCTCTGAAAGTATTTCGCCTTAACTTCCCTACTATTTTCTATTAAAGGCTTCCCTATTTATAAATATTTTCGAGCTATATAATATTAATTCTGAGCTATCTACTAGTAAAAACTTTTTACTTTTAAAATTATGCTTGGCAGATCTGGTGAATAGAGTAAATACTCCATTAGTTTGTTTGATTTTAAAAATTTGTGATGAAACTTTAAAAATTCCAGTAGGTAAAATTATCTGGATGATGCTTAGAAGGCTTAATCTTGTATAACATGTAGTTTTATGAAATTTACATATAGTGGTTTTTTTGTACAAAATGGAGAATACCCTCCCACCATTTTACACACTAAAATTTCTAAATTTTGTATCAATTTTTATTATCAGATGTGAAAAAAAGGTGGTTTTATTGTCTTTTTTGTTGAGATCACCATATATTTTCTTAATCGATCATTATCTAAGGGCGAGTTGTACTATCTCATTAGCTTTGTAAAATTCTTTAGAAATATTTATAAAGAATCAATTCATAATTTATGATTAGGAAAACAATATTTTTAGAAGGGTACAAAAATGCAAATTGTAGATGATACTGAGGGTACATCAAAAGATTCTTTAGAAAATACTTTAAGTAATAATTATCGGAAAGTATTGATGTATCTAAGGCGAAATTCAGAAATCGTGGTGCGCTCCACGGACATTTCAGACTTTTTTGTATTTTCTAGTAATTATACATATCAACTTTTAAAGAAGCTAAAACTTTTAGGATTGATTGACTCTTGGATGGATCCTCCCAAGTCAAGGAATAAAATAGTTAAATTAACCGAATTGGGGGTTAATGTCTCGAAATCATTAGCAGAAAAAGATCTTAAGATAATTGAATTGATCTTTTTTAACTATGTAAACACTTTGGATTTAGAGAAGCAAGAAGCCCTTTTAGAAAGATACCGACACTCAGTAGAGCAAGGTATCACAGATGGTTTTTTTTCCTCTGAATCACGAAACCTTTTTTTATAAAGTTTTTTAACACAAAGAAAGTGATATAGACTCTTTTTTACCACGAACTTATATTGGTTATAAAAATTAGATTAATGGAGTAACTTATCCATTTATTTGCTTAGATGGAGTAATTACTCCATTAGATTTGCGCAAGTTACCAAAATCTTTAAATGTAAACAAATAAAAATTAAAAACATATCAAATAAAAAAAACAACAGGTATACGAAAAAATCTACAAGAATGTAAAAAGTAAGCTTTCATCAAAACAATTTTTCTTTTATAAACAAACAAAAATGATAAACATAGTAGAATTGGTATATGCAGTGACGTGGTTAGGTGTCATGTTTTTGGCGTTGTACCTATTTTATTTTAGTATTGGAAAAATAAACCATCATTTTCAAAAAAAGGTGTACACGAATAGTAGATAAGAGAAGTAATAAACAACATTCCGGAAAACTCAGTGGAAAGAACGATTTAGAGGGTGTTCCATCGAGCAAAGGGAATAAATCACAATTCACGCGTACCGCAGACGTAATTAATTTACCAGAAAGAAGAGCGAGACGATTAGCTAAATCAAAAGAGGTGATTCAAAAAGAGGTTGAAAAAAAATTTGACATGGAAAGGCGTCAAAAGAGTATTACCATTAGTTTTGAATCAGGGCATTTAGATGGTTCTGAAACAATTATCACGTCTTATAAACCAGAACTTGACGACCTTACGATGGTATCTCATGAAGATACCCCTGATTCTTCTTTTTTGTTTAAAAATGAATATTATTCTTATCTTATAACATATCTATTGAATAAGGAAAATAGAAGGTCTTATCAACGCCCTTTGATTGAAGCTCAACGGGCAACTCAAGCTATTCTTGATGAGACGGGAATTGTGGACCATATTAGTTTAGAACTATTACCCGATGCATACGATACTTCTTATTTTCTTAAAAAATGCGTAAAAGAACTTACAAGGGATATCTCGTTTGAATCGTCGGATTATGAAAAGATTAAAGGAACTACAGGAAGTCTTAGATCCGAATTAGTAAAAAAAGCACTATTAAAACAAAAAGCAAGTAAGCATTACGGTGCCGCATATAAAGGCATAGAAGAGTATAACAAGACATTTGCAAGAGAGCATCATGAAATTGTGTTTACCATAGCAGAGAGAGACCAAGAGCTTATTTCATTGATATCTGAAAAGGAAAAGAGCCTCTCATTTTTAGAGGAGCACAGAGTAGAAATAAACGATCTTCAGAGGCAGAGAGACGAGTTAAGGAGAAAGGAAGAGATAGGTTTTATCCGTAAAAAAAAGCGCGAGTTTAAAGCCCTATGGTCTAAGTATGGAATCATTAGAACAGTATTAAGAAAACACAATTATATGACCCCTGATTCTTTCTTCAGCCAGATAAAAGAATGGATAGATCGAAAACAACTGCCTTTATTCGAAGAAAATTGTCGGTTTATTTTAGATGAAATAAAAGAGAAAATTAACAAGACTCGCCAAGATTATAGGAAGTTAAAAGAACAGAGTAAGGGAAGTGCTAGTAATCAGTCTCTAAACGATTATGTACCCCCTAAAATAGAAAGCTATATGAACTTACCTGAATATAATAAGTTTCTTACTAAAATTTTAAAAAATAGTGGGTTTACTCCCGAAATAGTATATCCTATTGAGAATATCTACGGGAAACTTGAAGGCACTATTAAGATATCAGGCACATACGAAAAAAGAAAGTTATATGCGAATCTTCTATGCCGTTTAAACGAGTTCTATGGTATAGAATTCTCTACAGGGGATAAACTTTCCTTTAAGGACGGATATTTAGTTATAAACGACTCATTCGAGCTGGTAAAAGAGTTGCTTAGCTCGACATTTCACGATAATAAAAATATTATCCTAATCAAAGAATTTCCCAACGGTACAGGAATAAAAATCAACACCAATAAACTAATGCCCGATTTATGGGAAATCATTCACAGTAATAACAGAATAAAATGTAATTTAAAATCTACCAAAAAACTTACCATTAGAAATCACACCCTACATATTCCGCGTATATCTTCAATTTCAGCAAATACTCATCACATACGTGCAATTGGAACGGTAGGTGCGGTTGCTTGTCTCTTTTTTATGATTGTATTTTCTTTTCTGATCTACAATCAGCCAGTTCCCTATTTAGTAGAAGAAGGTGATCGCATACAGATCAATTATACCGTCTGGGAATTTCAGGCAGGAAAAGAGCAATATGACGATACAAGTACGTTATTGGATAAAACATTGTGGGTTGAAGTAGTACCCATTACCGATAACAAAGAAGATGGGCTCATTCTAGGGCTCTATAACAACTTACTCGATAGAGAAGTTGGCTATGAAAGCGAACAAATTTATCTACGGGCTTGTGTCGATCAGGACCGAAACGGTGTTGTCGATGGCACCGAGGACGAAAAAGCACTCAGTTTTGGACGAAGCTCTGACCAATACTTTAACACTTCACTGGTAATTCAGTTCAAAATATCGGCAATTGAAAAAGATGAAGCAGTTGAGGAAGACGGGCTTACCGAGACAGTTATTATAGAACTACCCGATCAGGAATTTACTCTATATACTTCGGTATGGGCTCCAAACCTGGCTTATGGTCTCATTATATGCATCTTTTTGCTTCTCGTACTTTACGCAACCAGTCCTAAAAAATGGAAAGCTGATATGGCGTGGTTAATGAACAAATTCAGAAAAAATATGGGTCGCTCCACCAAATCAGTAGTATGTATCTTTGCTATCGTATTTTGTATGGCATCAGCCGGAATTATTATGTTTGCATGGGGAATTATCGAAGGTGTGGTATTCTTTTTACTGATGGCCTTTATTCTTACAATTTTTGCTCCGGGTTCAAAGTCAAAAAATATTGCTCCTGAACAACTAATTGGAGAATCGAAAATTTTAGTTGGTCCAGGAAAGAAAAATGTGCCCTCGAAAAATAAACGATTTAATCATATTCCCCGCCGGCTAAAAAAGAATGCTGATTCTCATGAGATGAAAGTTAGGCGCATCTCAATAAACATGATCATAATGTTATTAGTATTTCCCGCCTTGATTATGTGTTTTTCAATTTCGCTGGATGAAGTTGAATCGCCCTCTCCAATGTTTGCACTAGTCCCTAATTTAATACAAAAAGATGGGGACTATAATATAAAAGACCTTGAGTATTTCGATGATGTAGACGACGTAGGCGATATCGTATTTAACTCACTCATGGTAGTAAAATTTAATCTTACCTTATTTAGAAATAAACGGATAATATTTTTTGTAGAATTGGTGCCACGCGATGGTTTAGTAGAGACTAATTCTAAATACCCGATGGCTAACAGCTATTTATTTAAGACCGAAGAATATAAAGGTCCATGCATCAACGAGGAAGTCTACTTAGAAATTGATCTGGATGATGTGGACGAACCAGTTCTTCCCGGAAAATATAAATTAAAAACTTATTCTATTCAATCTTATTTAATGCGAGCGCCTCAAAAATCTGAGGTTCGCGAATATAAAGTAAAAATTAAGAAAGACTCTGTTCATTTTAACCCTTATTATGAATCTGATCCATTAAAATCCGATCGCCGAGGAAATATATACTCAGTTCAAAATTCGAGAGTTATCGGATGGGATAATCATTTCTCGACTACTATGGAAAATAGCCTCGGCAAGCCAATTGAAGGAACCGTGCAGTTATTCCTCACAGAAAGGGACGGCTTCCAACCGGTTTTCAAGAAAGTTAAAACGTATCAAGTTGACGAGGATGGAATTATTCTATATAAAACAACCACACGCTCTCATTATAGAGAATATATGCAGGGCAAGGTCACGTATGATGGAAGTCAGAGTCTCTTTTATGAAAGCACAACACATATCGAGGATGCGGAAATCGCTCGTGATAAGTTCCTCCATACAAGCTCTGGTTTAGATGCAAATAAGCCAGAATATACCTCCAACGGAACAGATATTTTCATGTACAATACCAACCAATTTAAAACCACAACACATCTCAAATATTATCATGAATTTTCAGGTACAACTCAAGAGTTATGGTGGTCTAAGGACGTTACTACCAAAGTACCACCCAGTGAGCCCCAATATGATTATTATCCTTCCCCTGATTTTCTGTATGTGGATGTAAATAAAAATAATGCGTTTACAGGTAATGATTCTCTTTCTACATATATCGAGAGTCCGATAATAGGATATATAGGCACTCAGGCAGATACTGCCGTCTTTACCTATCAGTATGAAATGTATCCTTATGCCAACTTAAGCAGCCATTTTTATGTGACTATTACATCTCAAATATTTCGAGATGGAGAATTAATAGTAGAGAGAACTGATCTCCAAGAACATATTGAAGAGCCTACAGGATGGGTGACAGAAAACATTCCTCTCACAGAATATTTCACACAGGGAGGTCTCGAATTTCAGATAAGGCTAAAAGTTGAGGTTAGATTTGATACCGCCTCAGAGGCAGATCTTTCTATTCGGTTTAATATGGCAAAGCTTGAGGCATGTTATCCCCCTACTTATTACCGTGAGTTTGATTTTATTAACGGCTTTAACGACTTTGCAGCCCGTACTAAAGCATCTCAAGAGCCATATTATTGGGATACTGACCATCCGTTTACCACAGGAAGTGAAATCTTAACTTATGACCAATATTCAGGGCTTATTACCAATGCCGATTTTAATAACGATTTTCGATTTGATTCCAGCTGGGAAGCTTACAGCGGGCTATTCGAAGTAGATGAAAATGGCAATCCGGTCTTTATCCGAGATGATGGTATCGCGATGGAGCCAACATGGTCAGAAGATGGCGGGGATGGAATGGCAGTATTCGATTTGAAAGCGGTTAATCCTATAATAAATATATCCAATCCCTACGAATGTAAGATTAAGGATGAGTTCGTGAGTGAGGGAGATTCGGATGCTGTTGAAAATGCTACGAGACAGCGGTATGTGGTTCCGAAAGTAGTTGCCAGTGATCAATATGTAGTTGTCATATTTTCCGGTAGATATCCTGGTAATGATGAATGGTTCCTATATGAAACACATGCAATCCGTCCAGACGGTGATTTTAGTACCCCTGCACGAGTCTATGACAGTGGAAGCGATGAGTTATATCAAATTTCTCCTTCTGCCACTATTAGTAGCACTGATATCTACGTTACATGGCAAGAAAGGAATTTAGACACTCATCCCGGGGGAGAGACCGAATGGAACATTATGTATGGGCGCATTTCATTAAGCGATTTTACTCTTCAAGAAGTAATAAACGTCACTTCGTATGAAATAGGTAATTTAAACACAACAGCCTTCATAGCTCCCGATATTGCCGCGACTCCCATATCTAATGTATATGATGAAAATGGCAATTTACTTGCGCAAGATTGCATTATCCATCTTTCATTTGAAAATGCAACATGGACCAATTTCTCAGTGGGTTCGCGAAGCAACGAAAATGTGGACCATATTACCAAAGATATTTATTATACTCAGCTCAATTCCAGTTATGCGGGTTCAGTATTTTCTGCGCCTGTTATGATTAATGACTTTTCCGATGGTTCCCTTCATTTTGATGGCAACCTGGAAGTACCTCAAATTATATCGGTAGAAGGATATAATTCCTCAAGCATTTTTCCAGATAGTAGAGAACTTTTTCTCAATTTCCTGAACATTATTAGTTATTATCTACCCATTCAACCTGATAATATAACGGTTTCTACGGGCTCAATTGATACCATTGGAGATTTATTGTTACAAGATAATAATTATACTGCCTTTCTTTCTGAAAAATTTGAAGTTTTCAATAATTTTGCTTTTAACTATACTTTAGAAAATCCCCCTCATCAAAATAACAGTTTTACGATGCATAATGGAACTATCTTAAATAACGCCGACCTATCCTCCATTGATGGGAATAGCAAAGAGTTTTTGTCTGAAGGAGAAGGTAGTTCCGCATTAGAGATATATCCTGATGGAGATGATACTCCGCTTGAATGGTTCCCAACTCCGACTGGTGATCATTATTCCTGTGTTGACGATGGTGGGACTTCGGATTATGTGCTTGTAAATCAAGCTGGTGACGGTGATATTGATCAATTTACTATGCAGAATCAGACGATTGGAGATGGTATTGTTTCGACATTAACAATTAATATACTATGTCAACCTTTACCGATTTCGGGTTCGGTATCCCAGGATTTTAAAGCAGATATTTATGGAGGGGGGAGCTGGTTAGGAGAGAAGATAATTACTCATTCTCCGGGAATTTCTTGGGAAGAAACTAGTTGGACAGGATTAAATTTAAATCAATCAGCTATAAATGGGATGAAAGTAAAAATAATAGCGCCTACTATGGGCGGTTCAGCGGTATTGTTTTTTGTGTATAGTGTTAAAGTATCGTTTTCTCCAATAAGTAGTCTTATTAACTTTACCTCTGATTGGCAGTTTAATAATAGCGCTATTGATAAAAATTTACTTCACGATGTTAGGTTATGTTATAGTCACAAGTTAAATACAACAATTTCAGATTTTAATTTAGATATTTGGAATTTCAATTCAAGCGAATGGGAAACTATTAATAATACTATCAATGTTGGAGAGTTTAGTAACGCTTACTTTACTTTAAATAATAGCTATTATAACGCCTCTAATAATGTTAAAATTAGATTTATAGGGGAACATACGTCCAAATTCGTATTATTGCTTGAAACATTGATTTTACTTTCAGAATATGGTAACTATGATTTTGAGGATGTAACCTGTGTAAACTATACCGCTAAAGTGCAATTTGGTCCTAGTACTCCTCTAAATGATGTTGATCTCATATATTCGTTGCGGACTGATATAATGCAGCCCGTTACTATTACTATATGGAATTTCGCTCTAGAGCGCTGGGATCTGCTCCAGAACGATAATTTTAGTGAGTTTAGCGAACATATATATCAGCTTAACAGTGTGTACTTTAACGCAAGTCGGCATGCAATGGTAAATATCTACGCATTAAATGAAGCCAATGAGACCTTTAGTATTCTGTTTGAAGAACTTAAGGTCGGAGCTAAATGGTATGACCTTAATTTTACTACCGCCATAAAAGTTGATTCCCAAATTAATCCCGATGATTTAATCCTTACCTTTGCTCATGCTACCACTCCTAATCAACAAATTGACCTTCAGATTTTTAATAATGATTTAACTCAATGGGAGGGAGTTAACTCTTATTTGCATGACACTAATCAGAAACATTCTTTTAGGTTAAATAGCTCCTATGTTGATGGAAGTTCTAGAGTACAAGTAAGATTTAATGGAATCAACCTTAATAACAGCTTCAATTTTAATTTAGACGAATTTAAGATTGTTACGTTAGATAAGACCAAAAGGGTATTCGAGATTATCTCAATCTATGTAGAAGATGAGCAAGGCACACTTCAAAGAATCTTTGCCTCAGAAGAAGAATTCGTCAAAGAATACGGAATAGAGAGTTTACAATTAGACCAGAATAAAATTGAATTTCCTGAAGATTATCAATTCCAGGATATCTACGATCCCCGCGATTATGAATATGCCGGAAGAAAATATAAAGAAAATATCACTGAGTATGCTCTTAACTCTGTTATATCCGATGTCTCATCAATTAGGAATATAAAGGATATATACCTTTCAGATACCCCATTAATATATTATCAAGTAGAATGGTTCGGTCAACGGTTAAATCGAGATGATGATTATAGTATTACTGGTAATTATAATTCAACTAATCTTGGCATCCTGTTTAACATCAACCTCTCAGATGGGCAGTACTTCTATGTAAAATTCACATATGAAGAGTATATATCTCCTGATAAATTAATAGTTAAGGCTTCAAGTATCAAAAATGAAGTTGCTTTTTCTTTTGAGTTCCTCAATAGCTCCGATAATCGAGTTTGTGTTGATGTTTCTGATAGTGATTTTCAATTTCAACCAGATATTTTATTATCCAACGGTTCAACAGATATTGAAATTATATATGATTTTTCCGATCTATTACATATAATCCATTCAAGGTCAGTATCACTTTCATTCGATCCACAAGACTTTACATTTACTATGGGGTCACTCGGTTCTGCGGGGGACCATAATGAGATTGATGGAGATTATTCTACTTTAAAAAACGAGTTCCAGGAATCTGATTCTTGGATATTAGTTCCAGATGGAGATATTACAACCCAATGGGATGTTACATATCCGACCCCGCCAACAACCCATTATGATAAAATCGATGAAGGTGGTGAAGATTATGTGGCAGCCGTTTCAACTGATGATGGTCAGATAGAGCAGTTTGATATATCAGACACAATAATTTCAGCCAATATTACCATGTTAAAAATTAAACTATATGTATGGAGATGGAATCTATTCGCCTATGTGTCTAATGATTTCAAAGTGGATGTGTACGCGGGAGGTTCTTGGTTAGGGGAAATCCAGATAAGTACTCCAACATCTACTTATGGGTGGGTCACGGCGACATATGATGGTCTAAACCTGGATCAGGATGATGTTAATGGAATGCAAGTAAAATGCATAGCTCCAAGTACAATAGATGCAGGTATAGTTA
>SDBT01016224.1_pt1 | contig 11799 bp, 18 predicted proteins | sample 2277101 | NCBI WGS metagenome assembly SDBT01 (sample SAMN10404973, study PRJNA504765) | marine sediment metagenome | isolation source: marine sediment core GS10_PC15, 103 cmbsf | place: Arctic Ocean: Southern Knipovich Ridge | collected 2010
GCGAGAAGGACTACCGGCTGTTGTTCTACGGCTGCTCCGAGAACCGGGACTGCAAGACCCTGATGTTCTCGGCCGGCTGGGAGGGCGACGATCGCACCGACGGTCTCACCGACGCGATGATGGCCGACTGGAATCGCGAGAATCGCTTCGGCAAGGCCTATCTGGACGAGGACGGCGTCGCCACCGTCGAGATGAACGTGAACCTCCATGGCGGCGTCACCCGCGCCAATCTCGACGACACCATCGACTGGTGGCGGCTTGTGCTGGCCGAGTTCGCCGACTATTTCGATTTGTGACGCCATTTGTCATCTGCGATGACGCCTGCCGCCCCGCCCAACTCCCCGCCCAGCCACCGATGGTCCACCGGCGGATAATCGGTGGCTGGGCGGGGAGTTGGGGCGGGAGCTGGGTTCGAAACAGACTGTGAATCCCCGGCGCGGGCCGCGACCTGCCGTCATTTCTTGAAAAAGGCTGATTTTCGGCCTTGACCCCGATGGGGTGGCTGCGTATTTTCCGCCCACTTCGCGCCGGGGGACCGGCTGCGAACGGAACGATTGCCTGACAAACGGCACGCATGACCCGGCTTCGGCCCGGTCCTCTGGTTTTCTGCCGCAGGAGGCGCAAACTGCGCCGGCGTGCGGTGGTTTGCGTTTTCACCCGGCCGAGCAGGCGCCGGGTGGACGTGCTGGCGGTGATGGCGAGACACGAGACGAGACAAGGGTAGGCGCAAATGCCGACAATTCAGCAGCTGATCCGGAAACCCCGGCAGCCGAAAGTGAAGAAGAGCAAGGCCGCGCATCTGGAGGCTTGTCCCCAGAAGCGGGGTGTGTGCACGCGCGTCTACACGACGACGCCGAAGAAGCCGAACTCGGCGCTTCGCAAGGTCGCGAAGGTTCGCCTGACCAACGGCTACGAGGTGATCAGCTACATCCCCGGCGAGGGGCATAACCTGCAGGAGCACTCGGTGGTGCTGATCCGCGGCGGCCGGGTCAAGGATCTTCCCGGCGTGCGCTACCACATCCTGCGCGGTGTGCTCGACACCCAGGGCGTCAAGGACCGCAGGCAGCGCCGGTCGAAATACGGCGCCAAGCGGCCGAAGTAAGGAGAGACGGGTATGTCGCGACGTCATCGCGCCGAGAAACGCGAGATCCTGCCGGACGCCAAGTTCGGCGACCGCGTGGTCACCAAGTTCATGAACAACCTGATGCATGCCGGAAAGAAGTCGGTTGCCGAGGGCATCGTCTACGGCGCGCTCGACCGCGTCGAGGGCAAGCTGAAGCGCGAGCCGGTCGAGGTGTTCCACGAGGCGCTCGACAATATAAAGCCCTCGGTCGAGGTCCGCTCGCGCCGGGTCGGCGGCGCCACCTACCAGGTGCCGGTCGAGGTCCGCCCGGAGCGCCGCGAGGCGCTGGCGATCCGCTGGCTGATCAAGGCCGCCCGCGCCCGCAACGAGAACACCATGGAAGCGCGCCTCGCCGGCGAGCTGATGGACGCGGCCAGCAACCGCGGCACCGCAGTCAAGAAGCGTGAAGACACCCACAAGATGGCCGAAGCCAACAAGGCTTTCAGCCATTACCGGTGGTAATTTCCAGAGTCTAAGGACACGACGATGCCCCGCGACTATTCGCTCCAGCGCTACCGAAATTTCGGCATTATGGCGCACATCGATGCCGGCAAGACCACTTGCACGGAGCGCATCCTCTATTACACCGGCAAGGGCCACAAGATCGGCGAGGTGCATGACGGCGCCGCGACGATGGACTGGATGGAGCAGGAGCAGGAGCGCGGCATCACCATCACCTCGGCGGCGACCACCACCTTCTGGTTCCGCACCGAGGACGGCAAGACCCCGAACGGCGGCTATGGCGACACCCCAGCCGAGGCGATGTTCCGCCTCAACATCATCGACACCCCGGGCCACGTCGACTTCACCATCGAGGTCGAGCGCTCATTGGCGGTGCTCGACGGCGCGGTCTGCCTGCTGGACGCCAATGCCGGTGTCGAGCCCCAGACCGAGACCGTCTGGCGCCAGGCCGACCGCTACAGCGTTCCGCGCATCGTGTTTGTCAACAAGATGGACAAGATCGGCGCTGACTTCTTCCTCTGCGTGAAGATGATCAAGGATCGCACCGGCGCCACCCCGCTGCCGATCCAGATTCCGATCGGCGCGGAGAATGAGTTCGAGGGCCTGATCAGCCTGATCACCATGCAGGAGTGGGTCTGGAAGGGCGACGACCTGGGCGCGAGCTGGGAGACCCGCGAGATCCGCCCCGAGCTGCGCGACCAGGCCGAGATCATGCGCGCCGAGATGATCGAGCTGGCGGTCGAGCAGGACGACGACGTGATGGAGGCCTATCTCGAGGGCGAGGAGCCCGATATCGAGACCCTGCGCCGCCTGGTCCGCAAGGGCACTCTGGCGCTGAGCTTCGTGCCGGTTCTGTGCGGTTCTGCCTTCAAGAACAAGGGTGTGCAGCCGCTTCTTAATGCGGTTATCGATTACCTGCCGGGCCCCCTCGACGTGCCCACGTACATCGGCTTCAAGCCGGGTGACGAGACCGAGACCCGGGACATCGAGCGCCATGCCGATGACGCCGAGCCGTTCTCCGGCCTTGCCTTCAAGATCATGAACGACCCGTTCATGGGCACGCTCACCTTCACCCGGGTCTATTCCGGCCAGTTGAAGAAGGGTGGCCAGATCCTGAATGCGACCAAGGGCAGGCGCGAGCGCGTCGGCCGCATGGTGATGATGCACGCCAACAAGCAGGAGGAGATCGCCGAGGCTTTCGCCGGCGACATCATCGCGCTGGCCGGGCTGAAGGCGACCACCACCGGCGACACGCTGTGCGACATCGCCAAACCGATCGTGCTCGAAACCATGACCTTCCCGCAGCCGGTGATCGAGATCGCCGTCGAGCCGAAGACCAAGGCCGACCAGGAGAAGATGAGCCGGGGCCTGGCGCGGCTCGCCGCCGAGGACCCGTCTTTCGCCGTCGAGACCGACCAGGAGTCGGGCCAGACGATCATGAAGGGCATGGGCGAGCTTCACCTCGAGATCCTGGTCGACCGGCTGAGGCGCGAGTTCAAGGTCGAGGCGAATATCGGCACCCCCCAGGTCGCCTATCGCGAGACCGTCAGCCGCGAGGCCGAGATCGACTACACCCACAAGAAGCAGTCTGGCGGATCGGGTCAGTTCGCCCGCATCAAGCTGGTCATCACCCCGACCGCGCCGGGCGAGGGCTACTCGTTCGAGAGCCGCATCGTCGGCGGCTCGGTGCCGAAGGAGTACATCCCCGGCGTCGAGAAGGGGATCCGCTCGGTGATGGACTCGGGCCCGCTGGCCGGCTTCCCGGTGATCGACTTCAAGGTCGCGCTGGTCGACGGCGCGTCGCACGACGTCGACTCGTCGGTGCTGGCCTTCGAGATCGCCAGCCGGGCCGCGATGCGTGACGGGCTGAAGAAGGCCGGCGTCAAGCTGCTGGAGCCGATCATGAAGGTCGAGGTCGTGACCCCGGAGGAATATACTGGCGGCATCATCGGCGACCTGACCTCGCGGCGCGGCCAGATGCAGGGGCAGGAGGTGCGCGGCAACGCGATCGTCATCAACGCCTTCGTGCCGCTGGCCAACATGTTCGGCTACATCAGCACGTTGCGCTCGATGTCGTCGGGCCGGGCGCAGTTCACCATGCAGTTCGACCACTACGACCGGGTGCCGTCGAACATCTCGGAAGAAATCCAGGCGAAATACGCCTGACCACGGAACGAGGCCGCCGGGCGAGCGCGGCTGGCAAGATAATAAGGAGGCCACCATGGCGAAGCAGAAATTCGAGCGCACCAAGCCGCATGTGAACGTTGGCACGATCGGTCATGTCGATCACGGCAAGACCACGCTGACGGCGGCGATCACCAGGGAGTTCGGCGAGTTCAGGTCGTATGACCAGATCGACGCCGCACCGGAGGAGAGGGCGCGCGGAATCACCATCTCGACGGCGCATGTGGAGTACGAGACCGAGGCGCGCCACTACGCCCATGTCGACTGCCCGGGGCATGCCGACTACGTCAAGAACATGATCACCGGCGCGGCCCAGATGGACGGCGCGATCCTGGTGGTCTCGGCCGCCGACGGGCCGATGCCGCAGACCCGCGAGCATATCCTGCTGGCGCGCCAGGTCGGGGTGCCGGCGCTGGTGGTGTATCTCAACAAGATCGACCAGGTCGACGACGAGGAGCTCATCGAATTGGTCGAGATGGAGCTGCGCGAGCTGCTGTCGCTCTACGACTTCCCGGGCGACGACATCCCGATCGTCAAGGGCTCGGCGCTGGCCGCCCTGGAGCAGCGCGACGAGGCGATCGGGGTGGCCTCGGTGCGCGAGCTGATGCAGGCGGTCGACGACTACATCGCGACCCCGGACCGGCCGATCGACCTGCCATTCCTGATGCCGATCGAGGACGTGTTCTCGATCTCCGGACGCGGCACGGTGGTGACCGGCCGGGTCGAGCGGGGCGTGATCAATATCGGCGACCCGATCGAGATCGTCGGCATCCGCGACACCCAGAAGACCGTCTGCACCGGGGTCGAGATGTTCCGCAAGCTGCTCGACCGCGGCGAGGCCGGCGACAACATCGGCGCGCTGCTGCGCGGCATCGGCCGCGAGGAGGTCGAGCGCGGCCAGGTGCTGTGCAAACCGGGTTCGGTGACGCCGCACACCAAGTTCGAGGCCGAGGCCTATATCCTGACCAAGGAGGAGGGTGGGCGGCACACGCCGTTCTTCGCCAACTACCGGCCGCAGTTCTACTTCCGGACCACCGACGTGACCGGGATGGTGACGCTGCCCGAGGGCACCGAGATGGTGATGCCGGGCGACAACCTGAAGTTCGAGGTTGAGCTGATTCACCCGATCGCCATGGAGGAGAAGCTGCGCTTCGCCATCCGTGAGGGCGGCCGCACGGTCGGCGCCGGCGTGGTCTCGAAAGTCATCGAGTGACGGCAATATCCTGATGGTCCGGGCTGAACCGGGCCATCACTTGGCGAACCTGAGAGCCTGAGAGGCGAGAGATGCAAGGTCAGAACATTCGAATTCGGCTCAAAGCCTTCGATCACCGGGTGCTGGACGCCAGCACCGCGGAGATCGTGAACACGGCCAAGCGGACCGGCGCGCAGGTGCGCGGCCCGATCCCGCTGCCGAACAAGATCGAGAAGTTCACGGTGCTGCGCGGTCCTCACATCGACAAAAAGAGCCGTGAGCAATTTGAAATCCGGACGCACAAGCGTCTGCTGGACATCGTCGATCCGACGCCGCAAACCGTGGACGCGCTGATGAAGCTCGACCTGGCCGCCGGTGTCGACGTCGAAATCAAGCTCTGAGGAGGGCGTGATGCGCTCTGGTATCATAGCCAAGAAGCTCGGGATGACCCGGCTCTTCATGGAGGACGGCAGGCAGATCCCTGTCACCGTCCTGCAGATGGAGAACCTGCAGGTCGTCGCCCAGCGCCTGCCCGAAACGGATGGCTACACCGCCGTCCAGCTCGGCGCGGGCAATGCACGGGCAAAGAACACCACGCAGCCGATGCGCGGCCACTTCGCCCGCGCCAGCGTCGCGCCCAAGCGCAAGCTGGTGGAATTCCGGGTGGCGCCCGAGAACATGATCGATGTCGGCGCCGAGATCACCGCCGACCACTTCGTCAGCGGCCAGTATGTGGACGTGGCCGGCACCTCGATCGGCAAGGGCTTCGCCGGGGCGATGAAGCGGCACAACTTCAAGGGACTTCGCGCCTCGCACGGCGTGTCGGTCAGCCACCGCTCGCTCGGCTCGACCGGCCAGTGCCAGGACCCGGGCAAGGTGTTCAAGGGCAAGAAGATGGCCGGCCACATGGGCGCCGCGCGGGTCACCGTGCAGAACCTGGAAGTGATCCGGACCGACGCCGACCGCGGCCTGATCATGATCAAGGGCGCGGTGCCGGGCTCGAAGGGCGGCTGGGTCACCGTGCGCGACGCGGTCAAGCGCCGGGCCCCCGACGGTCTGCCGACCCCGGCCGCGATCCGCGCGGTGGAAGCGGCTGAAGCTCCGGCCCCAGAGGCTCCTGTCGAGACCCCGGTCGAGGCCCATGGCGAGGGGGGTGAGGCATGAAGATCAAGGCGATAAACCTAGAGAGCAAGGCGGCCGGTTCGGTCGAGCTTTCGGACGAGGTCTTTGGCCTCGAGCCGCGGGCCGACATCCTGCACCGGGTGGTGCGCTGGCAGCTCGCCAAGCGCCAGGCCGGGACCCACAAGACCAAGAGCCGGGGCGAGCTCAGCTACTCGACCAAGAAGATCTACCGCCAGAAGGGCACCGGCGGCGCCCGGCACGGCTCGCGCGGGGTCACCCTGATGCGCCACGGCGGCACCGCCAAGGGCCCGGTCGTGCGCAGCCACGCCATTGCCCTGCCCAAGGCGGTGCGCAAGCTGGGCCTGAAGCTGGCGTTGAGCTCGAAGGCCAAGGCGGGCGAGCTGATCGTCATCGACGAGGCCAGGCTGGCCGAGCCCAAGACCAAGGTGCTGGCCGAGAAGATCGGCAAGCTGGGTTGGGCCAAGGCGCTGGTGATCGACGGCACGGTGGTGGACGAGAACTTCGCCCGCGCCGCCCGCAACCTGGCCGGGATCGACGTGATGCCGAGCCAGGGCGCGAATGTCTACGACATCCTGCGGCGCGACCTGCTGGTGGTGACCAAGGCAGGTGTCGAAGCGTTGGAGGCGCGACTGAAATGACCACCAAGGCAGAACTCTACGACGTGATCCGGCGCCCCATCGTGACCGAGAAGTCGACCCTGGCCTCCGAGGCCAATGCGCTGGTCTTCGAGGTCGCGAAGGACGCCAACAAGCCCCTGATCAAGCAGGCGGTCGAGACCCTCTTCAACGTCAAGGTGAAGGCGGTCAACACGGTCCTGACCAAGGGCAAGGTCAAGCGGTTCCGCGGCCGTCCCGGCAAGCGGAACGATGTGAAGAAAGCCTATGTGACCCTGGAAGAGGGTCACATGATCGACGTGACCACTGGTCTCTGAAATAGCTAGACGGAAGACAGCAAGATGGCGTTGAAAACCTATAAACCGACGACGCCGGGCCAGCGCGGGCTGGTTCTGATCGACCGTTCGGAGCTGTGGAAAGGCCGCCCGGTCAAGACCCTCACCGAGGGTCTGAGCCAGAAGGGCGGACGGAACAACACCGGACGGATCACCGCGCGGCGGCGCGGCGGCGGGGCCAAGCGGCTCTATCGCATCGTGGACTTCAAGCGGCGCAAATACGACGTGCCGGCCACGATCGAACGCATCGAATACGACCCGAACCGGACCGCCTTCATCGCGCTGGTGCGCTATGCCGATGGCGAGCTGGCCTACATCCTGGCGCCGCAGCGCCTGGGCGTGGGCGACGAGGTCGTCGCCGGTGCGAAGGTTGACATCAAGCCGGGCAACGCGATGCCGTTCTCGGGCATGCCGATCGGCACCATCGTCCACAATATCGAGATGAAGCCCGGCAAGGGCGGCCAGATCGCCCGCGCCGCCGGGACCTATGCCCAGTTCGTCGGCCGCGACGGCGGCTATGCCCAGCTTCGCCTCTCGTCGGGCGAGATGCGCATCGTGCGCCAGGAGTGCATGGCCACCGTCGGCGCGGTGTCGAACCCGGACAACTCGAACCAGAACCTCGGCAAAGCCGGGCGCACCCGGCACCTGGGCAAGCGCCCGTCGGTGCGCGGGGTCGCGATGAACCCGATCGACCATCCCCATGGCGGCGGCGAGGGCCGCACCTCGGGCGGCCGCCATCCGGTGACCCCGTGGGGCAAGCCGACCAAGGGCCACCGCACCCGCTCGAACAAAGAATCCGACAAATACATCCTGCGCTCGCGTCACGCGCGCAAGGGCAAGTAGGGAGAACGGCATATGGCGCGTTCCGTCTGGAAGGGTCCGTTCGTCGACTCCTATGTGCTGAAAAAAGCAGCCAAGTCGCGCGAATCGAGCCGCAATGAAGTGATCAAGATCTGGTCGCGGCGCTCGACCATCCTGCCGCAATTCGTCGGCCTCACCTTCGGGGTCTACAACGGCAGGAAGCACATACCGGTGAGCGTCAGCGAGGACATGATCGGTCACAAATTCGGCGAGTTCTCGCCGACGCGGACCTATTACGGCCACGCGGGCGACAAGAGAGCGAGGCGGAGATAATCCGATGGCAAAGGACAACAATCCGCGCCGCTGCGCCGACAACGAGGCGATGGCCGTGAACCGCATGCTGCGGGTCAGCCCGCAGAAGCTGAACCTGGTGGCGGCGATGATTCGCGGCAAGTCGGTCGGCTCCGCGCTGTCGATCCTGGCGTTCTCGCCAAAGCGCATCGCCGAGGACGTGAAGAAGACCCTGCAGTCGGCGGTGGCGAATGCCGAGAACAACCACGGTCTGGACATCGACGAGCTGGTCATCATCGAGGCCTGGGTCGGCAAGAGGATGGTGTTGAAGCGGGGCCGGCCGCGTGCCCGGGGCCGTTATGGGCGGATCCTGAAGCCCTTCAGCAGCTTGACGATCAAGGTCCGCCAGGTAGAGGAACAGGCCTAATGGGACATAAAGTCAATCCGATCGGTTTTCGCATCGGCATCAACCGGACCTGGGACAGCCGCTGGTACGCCAACACCAGGGAATACGGCGATCTGCTGCACGAGGATCTGAAGATCCGCGCCTATATCAAAAAGGAGTGCGCCCAGGCCGGCGTCAGCCGGGTGATCATCGAGCGCCCGCACAGGAAGTGTCGGGTGACCATCCACACCGCGCGTCCCGGCGTGATCATCGGCAAGAAGGGCGCCGATATCGAGAAGCTGCGCCAGAAGGTGGCGTCGATGACCGATTCGGAGTTGCATCTCAACATCGTCGAGATCCGCCGCCCCGAGCTCGACGCCCAGTTGGTGGCCGAGAACATCGCCCAGCAGCTCGAGCGCCGTGTGTCGTTTCGCCGCGCCATGAAGCGCTCGGTGCAGAACTCCATGCGCATGGGCGCGCAGGGCATCCGGATCAACACCGCCGGCCGGCTGGGCGGCGCCGAAATCGCCCGGACCGAGTGGTATCGCGAGGGCCGGGTGCCGTTGCACACGCTGCGCGCCGACATCGACTACGCCCATGTCGAGGCCAAGACCGCCTACGGCATCATCGGCATCAAGGTGTGGATCTTCAAGGGCGAGGTCATGGAGCATGATCCCTCGGCCCGTGACCGGCGCCAGGCTGAATTGCAGGAAAGCGGCGCCGGCCGCCCGGCCGGAGGACGCCCCGGCGGCGGCCGCCCCGCCGGGCGCCCGCAGCGCTGACCGCTTGAGGAGACAGAACCATGCTTTCGCCAAAGCGAACGAAATTCCGCAAGCAGCACAAGGGCCGCATCCATGGCGAGGCCAAGGGCGGCTCGGACCTGAACTTCGGCTCCTACGGCCTCAAGGCGCTCGAGCCCGACCGGATCAACGCCCGCCAGATCGAGGCGGCGCGCCGGGCCATGACCCGTCACATGAAGCGTCAGGGCCGGGTGTGGATCCGCATCTTCCCGGACGTGCCGATCACCCAGAAGCCGATCGAGGTCCGCATGGGCAAGGGCAAGGGCTCGCCGGAATACTGGGCGGCCAGGGTTAAGCCCGGCCGGATCATGTTTGAGATTGACGGCGTGTCCGAACCTGTGGCAAGGGAGGCGCTCCGCCTCGCCGCCATGAAAATGTCGGTCAAGTGCCGGATCGTCGTCCGCGAGGACTGGTAATGGCAGGGGCCTGCGCTCGCGAGGTGCGGGGCCCGGCGGATTTTGATGAATGATGCGAGCGGGCACCGCCTGGCGCGCATATCTGTCAAGGAAGGGATGTCGCGATGAAAGCAACAGAGCTGCGCGACAAGACACCGGATCAGCTCCGCGAGGAGCTCGAGAGCCTGAAGAAGGAGGCGTTCAACCTCCGTTTCCAGGCCGCCACCGGCCAGCTTGAGAACACCGCGCGCAGGCGCGATGTGCGTCGCGGCGCGGCGCGCGTGAAGACGATTCTGAACGAGATGGCCCGCGCGGCCGCCACGTCCGAGTGAGGTGAGAAGACATGCCGAAGCGAATCCTTTCGGGCACCGTCGTTAGCGACAAGAACGATCAGACCATCACCGTGCTGGTCGAGCGCCGCTACACCCACCCGGTGATGAAAAAGACCGTGCGGAGCACGAAGAAGTACCGCGCCCATGACGCCGAGAACGCGTGCAAGGCCGGCGATATGGTGCGCATTCAGGAATGCGCTCCGCGCTCGAAATCCAAACGCTGGGAGGTTGTGACCCAGGCCGACTGACCTGACACGACCCCCGGTTTTGTCGAAACCAGGCCCGATCCGAAACAGGTGAAGGGCCAAGGTCGGGAGAAACCGCCATGATCCAGATGCAAACCAACCTCGACGTCGCCGACAACTCCGGCGCCCGTCGGGTTCAGTGCATCAAGGTGCTCGGCGGCGCCAAGCGCAGATATGCGGGCGTCGGCGACATCATCGTCGTCTCGGTGAAGGAAGCGATCCCGCGCGGCCGGGTGAAGAAGGGCGACGTACGCAAGGCTGTCGTCGTGCGCACCGCCAAGGCGGTGCATCGTGCCGACGGCACCACGATCCGCTTCGACCGCAGTGCTGCCGTGATCCTGTCGAACAACAACGAGCCGCTCGGCACCCGTATCTTCGGCCCGGTGGTTCGCGAATTGCGGCACAAGAATTTCATGAAGATCATCTCGCTCGCGCCGGAGGTGCTGTGATGGCCGCGAAGCTGAAGAAGGGCGACCACGTGATCGTGCTCTCCGGCCGCGACAAGGGCAAGGAGGGCGACATCACCCAGGTGCTGCCGTCCCAGGGCCGCGCCCTCGTCTCCGGTGTCAACATGGTCATCCGGCATACCCGCCAGACCCAGACCGTGCAGGGTGGCCGGCTCTCGAAGGAGGTGCCGATCAACCTGTCCAACATCGCGCTTGTCGACCCCCGGGACGGCGGCCCGACCCGGGTCGGGTTCAAGTTCCTGGAGGACGGCACCAAGGTGCGTTTCGCCAAGAAATCGGGGGAGGTCATCGATGTCTGACGGCTCGACCTATGTCCCGCGTCTGAAGACGCTCTACGACACCGAAATTCGCCCCGCGCTCAAGGAAGAGTTCGGCTACACCAACGACATGCAGATCCCCCGGCTCGACAAGATCGTGCTGAACATGGGGGTCGGCGACGCGGTGGCCGACACCAAGAAGATCAAGTCGGCCCATGACGACCTGATGATGATCGCCGGCCAGAAGCCGGTCATCAACAAGGCCAAGAAGTCGATCGCCACCTTCAAGCTGCGCGACGGCATGCCGATCGGCGTCAAGGTCACCCTGCGGGGCGCACGGATGTACGACTTCCTGGACCGGCTGGTGATGATCGCCCTGCCGCGGGTGCGCGACTTCCGCGGCATCCGGGGCAAGAACCTCGACGGCCGCGGCAACTTCGCCATGGGTCTCAAGGAGCAAATTGTGTTCCCGGAGGTCGACTACGACCAGGTCGACGAGATCCGGGGCATGGACATCATTATCTGCACCACGGCGTCCACCGATGCCGAAGCGAAGGCACTGTTGAAGCGATTCAACATGCCCTTCACGAACTGATCGGGAGGAACCGGACATGGCCAAGGTAAGCATGATCGAGCGCGAGAAGAAGCGTCAGCTCCTGGTGGCGAAATACGCCGAAAAGCGCGCCAAACTGAAAGCGATCGCCATAGACGAGGACCTCCCCATGGAGGAGCGCTTCAAGGCCCGCCTGAAACTGGCGAAGCTGCCGCGCAAC
>SDBT01016225.1_pt1 | contig 11798 bp, 15 predicted proteins | sample 2277101 | NCBI WGS metagenome assembly SDBT01 (sample SAMN10404973, study PRJNA504765) | marine sediment metagenome | isolation source: marine sediment core GS10_PC15, 103 cmbsf | place: Arctic Ocean: Southern Knipovich Ridge | collected 2010
ACAAGTAATATGTATCAAAGCTCCATTAGCACCTCTATAATCCACGTCTAACAATGGATGAGTAAGAGCCTGTCTAACAGCTTCACTAACTCTATCACTTGTTGAATCAGATTCACCAATACCAATAACCGCAACTTCACCTTTTTTCATAATAGAAGAAACATCTGCATAATCTAAATTAATTAAACTAGGCAAGGTAATTGTTTCTACAATCCCTTTTATCATAGTACTAATTAATTCATTAGCAACAGCAAATGCTTGTTGAATTGGTAATTGTCCGGCAATATCAACTAATCTATTATTATCAATAACAATAGCAGTATCAACTTGCTCTCTTAATTCTTGCAAACCATATTCTGCTTTATCTATTCTTGCTTTTTCACATTCAAAAGGCATTGTGACTACTCCGATTACAACCGCCCCTGCGTCTTTAGCAATTTGAGCAAGCACAGGACAAGCACCAGTAGCAGTTCCGCCACCCATACCACCAACAATAAAAACCATATCTGCATCAGAAACAGCCTTTTTAAGCTCAGAAATAGATTCTTTTGCAGCTTCTCTGCCAATTTCTGACTTTCCACCAGCACCTAAGCCTCTAGTAAGTTCTTTTCCAATAAGAATCTTATCATCTGCTTTAGTTATACTAAGGTGTAAAGCATCAGTATTAGCAGCAAAAACAGTTGCACCCCCAATACCTTTATTAAACAACCATGTAACAGCATTACAGCCAGCCCCACCAATACCAAAAACCTTGATATTAGCTTTACCAGCTTTTAAATCATCAAAATTAATACTATGTGTTTCAACATTATCAATTGCCTCTTTTGCAAAATCCAAAACCATTTTTCTTTCTTTTTTGTTTTAACCTCCTTTCAATTAATCAAGATAACCCTAACCTTTAAATAATAGTGTTACCTCTATATTATTGTAATTAATATAATTACGAATAGAAAAAAGAGCTCACCTCTTTTGCAATCACCAATTTTAACGCACCACAAAATGTTCTAAAATTGATTATTATAGAAATTAATATATTTCTTTGTTTAAAAACTTTTATATAATAAAAGATAATTGTGATATCAGTATTTTATAAGCATAGGAAGTTATACATAACAAATTTTTAAGCTATACCCTCATCTTCAAGGCTTAATTGAGCTTATAAAAATAAACTAAATAATTATAAACTTTAAATCCTTTAATAAAATATGAAAATAGAAGAGATAAGTCTAGAAAGACTTAATAAAACAGGAAAAAGGCTTAGAAAATTTACAGAACTTTCATATTGGATGATGGACCATGCTGATAAAATATTTGCAAAAGCCCCTAATAATGAAATCTATGCTGTTGGAATATGGGGAGAGGAAAAACCAGAAATACATTATTTTAATGATAAAAATAAAGAAGTTCTTCCATTTATGATGAAATGTAATAGAGAAAGAAAAGTTAATAATCTTATATATAGACATGAAAGTGACTCTATATTAATGTTAATGGCTAGTTAATCTCCAAATCCTAATTGAGCTTATCAAATTCCAGAATAAAAAAATCAAATCTCTCTCTCCAACCTACCAATCTTATCCCAAACCCTCTCAAGCTTATTATTTGCTTGTTTAACAATCAACTTCAAAAAATCATCATCAACTAAGACCTTTCTTTTATTCATAATTGGAAATTCTATATTTTCTGTGCTAATTAATTCAACAACAAATCTTTTTCCACTAGCTATTATGCCACTTCTTTTCCATCCAACAAATTTTGCCTTGTCAACAAGTTTTTGAGCATCTTCTAAACAAGCACAAACAACATGTAGTATACAAGTAGTTTGCTTAAATTCAACTAATCCCTTATAATCTACTTGATCTAAAGCTTTCTTCAATTCTTCAAACTTAATTTTTTTATGTGTTCTAAAAAGAAAAACATTTTCTGCTTTTTCATCTAAACTTTTTATTAAAATAATTCTACCAGCACAACTTGATGTTGTATAATATTCTTTTCTCTTATTTAACCTTTCACATAATATCTTAATTTTAGGATCCAATTTACCAATATTAGATTTATCTATTTTTAAAAGTTGTTTTTTCTTCATATCTTCAAATTTCATACATCAATAAATTTTATATACTTTAAAAGCATTCCTTTAAAATGGAAAAACCAATAATTACAACTGCTTTAAAAGGCTTGTTTTTAAAAAGCGATCCTTGGGAAAAGGCTCATATCATATGGTATGAAGACAGAGAAAAAGAAATAAATGAAAAAAAATTAGATAATTCTGCTATAAAAGAATGGAGAGAATTATTAGAATCAGATCCTGAAAAAGAAAATAAAGAGTATTTTAAATATGTTGACAGAGTTATGAGGGTCCTTTATCCTAAACTTCCTGAAAAAGAAAAAACAAAAAAAGCTAGAGAATTATTCTTTGATGCAACTGTAAAATATATTAAAAAAAATACAGAAGTAAAAAATCAAGAAGTAATAGATTATTTTAATTCATTAAAAAAGAAGTATAGACTTGCTTTAATAACAACAAATACTCCTCTAGCCTTAAGTTCTATTTTAAAGGTCTCAAAATTAGAAAACTTATTTGACATTATAGAAACTTCATTACCTGAAGAAAAAGATGATAAAAAAGCTGTTTTTGATAGATTCATAGAAAAAAATGGAAAACCAACATTATATATTGGAAATTCAAAAGATGCTTTACTATATTCTAAAGCAAAAGCCATAAATACATTATATGCAAATCTTGAAAATAAAGAAGAAATAAAAGGGATTAAATCAATTAACAACCTTAAAGAATTAGAAGAAGAGTTAAAGAAATTTCAAAAATAAAGCCTAAAAACCAAACAAACATCCACAATCAATCCAATTATCCCAATAACAATCAAAATCAAACCTATCCAGTCAAAAACATTATTTGGTAATTTTCTTTTTTTAAACTTTATTAATATTCCTATAATTAATATAATAATAAATGCAAATATTCCAAAAATATCAAAAAATTCTGCATTTACCATTTTATTATTCTAATTTTCTTCTTAAATCATTTCGACCCAGTTCTTCTCTAATTATTTGTCTTAATCTTAATTCTTCATTAAATCTTCTGAGGTCTACCAATAATCTATCTCCATTCTCTCTTACACTTCTCATTCTTTCATGGGTATCATCTAACTCTGTTAAAATATGCCCTAACTCTGTTGAAACATAGCTATTAAACTTTGTAACTTTTTTCTGCATCCTATCAGTACTATACCCAATTAAAAACATCCCAACTGTTGATGCTGTTAATAAAGAACATACTATATATTTGTACAAATTTTTCATCTTTCAAACTCCTTCCCTACTTTCAACAAAAAATCATCATCTCCCTTCTTAGCCAAAACCTGCAACCCAACAAGCACACCATCAATCTTTCCACAAGGAACTGAAATAGCAGGAATCTCAGCTAAATTAGCCAGCACAGTAAGAGCATCATAATTATACATATCTTCAATACTTATCTTTTCCCCAATCTTATGAGGTAGTTTAGGGACAGTTGGCATAACAATAATATCAACTTTATCAAATGCTTTAGCAAACTCATTTTCAATAATCTTCTTTGCTTTAAGAGCTCTACGATAATATTTTCCTGCAAATTCTGCTTTACTTATTTCACTTCCTCCAAGTATCCTACGCAAAACCTCTTCCCCACAAACATCTTCAATTTTAAAACCATACATTCTTCCATCAAATTTTCTAGTTCCTGAAAAAAATTCAACATAATTTATTAGATAATACGTTTGAATACCTAAATCAATATATTTTAATTGGATAATCTTAAGACTCCATTTTTCTCTTTCTAAAACTTCTTGAACTTTTTTTCCAATCAACTGCCATACTCCCCTATCTCCAATTGTTTTTTGTCCTTTACCAAACACAATCATTCCTATTTTAATTTTCTTTAGATCTTTTTTTCTATTATTATAATCCAAACTTACACTATCATTTTCATCTTTTCCTTTAATAATATTATAAATAATTTCACAATCTTCAACACAATCAGAAACAGGCGCAATTTGGTCTAAACTCATACTCAAATCTATTAACCCATACCTACTAACTGCTCCATATGAAGGTTTCATTCCAACAACCCCGCAATGAGAAGAAGGATTTCTAATACTTCCTCCTGTATCAGAACCAAGAGCAAAATCACAAAAACCAGCAGCAACAGAAGCTGCAGGACCAGAACTACTCCCTCCAGGAATTCTATCTAAAGCTTTAGGATTTTTTGTAAGGCCAAATGCACTATTCTCCCCAGAACTTCCACAAGCAAACTCATCCATATTAGCCATTCCTAAAACAATAGCATCTTCAGCAAGTAACTTATCAATCACAGTTGCATTATAAGTGCTAATATAATTCTTTAAAGTCTTAGAAGCACAATTACAAATTAATCCTTTAACATTAATATTACTTTTAACAATAAATCCAATTCCAGCAAGTTTGCCTTTTTTACTTTTTTTATCAACTGCCCGGGCCTCACTTATTGCTTTCTCATTTAAATGCAAAACAGCATTTATCTTTGGATTCTCTTTTTTAATTTTATTAATAAAATTCTTAATATTTTGCTCTGCTGTTAATTTGCCTGATTTTATTTGTTTTAGTTTTTCACGAATCATTTTTATTTCTCAATATCTCTTTTTACCTTAAAGTTATGCACTTCTCTTCTTCAAAGCTCTAAGTTTTATAGGATATCATTATTTTAACTTAGGTCAGTTGATTATTTTTTATCTTATAATATCTTAAGCTCTGTTATGAGTAACTTAAACCCATCATCTACATCTCTTCCTATGCTTATCAGATACTAGTTTTTGTTTTTTAACTTTAGCTATCTTAGGAAAGATGACTTGTTAAGAAAACCGAGGTTTTCTTACGATTTCCACTTCCCTCTTTCAGCAATTATAAAATCATCATCATGTTGAGGAGCATTTTTAAGAAATCTTTTTTTAAAGGAAGAGTCACATTCCTTACCTTTACTCTCCTCACGCTCAAACTCTTTCCTATCTACATAAAAATCTTCTGAAGGAGATTTTACCTTAGCAAGTGCATTAGCAAATTTATCTAAAATTTGCTTTGCTTGTTTTCTAATTTGGTTTTTATCCATACTTAGAAATAGAATAAAGCATATATAAAATCATTTAATAAACCTAATTTTCCTAACCTTTCCCTTTTCCTCATCAAACTCAATCACAGCAGCTTTACCTTCAGAAGCTGCCCCTGTTGCAACAATCAAAGTATGCCCAAGCTTCTTTTTCCCCTGATATTCTTCCATATGTCCACAAATAACAAGTTTGGGTTTATATCTCTTAATTGCTTGTAGGAAAAAATTAATCCCGGCACTTTCCCCATGATGAGGATTTTCCTTATCTTTAATAATATCAAAAAATCCTTTTGGAGTATAATGAAAAAGAAAAATTCTTTTTCCTTTTGTTTTCCTAATAATCTCAAATAGTTTCTTTTTAGTTTTCTCCCTCCTTTTCTTCACATTCTTTCTTCTTTTTTTGTCTTCTTTGGTTTTTACTCTTTCTTTTAAATATTCATCAATATCCATATAACCTCCAAAACCCACAATATTAACATCCTTATACTTAGCCTTAGAATAAGTTATATCTTTTAGGTTTTTTAATTTTTTAATAAAATTTAAATTAGATTTTTTAACTTTCCATTTATCAAAAGGATATTTATAAAAAAAATCATCTGTATTGCCAAAAATAAAAATAATCTTTTTATTCAGATTATTCAAAATCTTCAAAACTTTTTTAGTTACTCTTTCATCTTTTTTTATCAATTTCTTATATTTTTCTTTTCCAAAAAATTCTCTGCCTGACTTAACAGAACTCCAAGAATTTCCTTTATCAAATTCTTTAAAAAGATACATAAGATAGCTATACCATTCCTTTATTCCTCCAAAATCTCCTGTACATAAGACTAAATCTGCTTTGCTTACTTCTTTCCTCAATTTCACAGGAAACTTTCCATGAAAGTCGCCAATTGCTAATATTTTTATCATTTTTTATAAGCAACTAAAACAGGACAATATCCTACTTTTTTATTTAATTTAAATGCTTTTAATAAATCTTTTTTTGATAAAATAATAATTCCTTTTTGTGAACACATAAAATAATATTTCTCCTTTTCTTTTTTAAATGCCACAATCCAATGAGGTGCAGTTTTTTCTTTTCCTAGATAAAAACTAGAAGCTAAAACACTGACTTTATACCCATTTTTAAGAAGAGAATCTAACTTTTTAATTGGATTTTGAAGTCCCTTCACCTTTGAAGAAGATTGCTTATTTAATTTTTCAAATCTTTTACTTGCCAAGTTTTTGTATTTTTCTTGTAGTTCTTTAGGAATTTTCTCATATTTTATCATAAAATCAAATATTTTATTATTCAATTTTTTAGACTCAGTATAAATAGTTAATTCTTTTTTGTATTTTTTGCTCCAAACCAAAAAAGCAGTATAAGAAGAAGCTTTAAAAGGTTTTAATTTTCCTTTCTCAGCTAAATCTTTCTCAATTTTTTTATTTCCTCTAATCCCAGTTAGATTAATAAAACTACAAGGGCCACAATTATACTTATTCTTAGTAGTATAAATTTTCATAATAAAAATCAAACAGCAAAACTTATAAACCTAACTAATTAACAAAAATTATGAAGATAATAATAAGAAAACCTAAATTAGACCCTAAAGAAAAGGGAATCCCAAAAGATTTTGCAGATGTCAAAACTTATTTTAACAAAGCCCTTAAAGAATGTACTCTTTCATGGATTCCAAGAAAAACTCCAATAACAGATGATGAAATAAAAAATCTATGGATTCCTACATTAGAAACAAACATCACATTAGTTGCAGAATTACAAGGAAAAGTAGCTGGACAAGTAACTGTTTTTTATGATACTAAATCAACAGGATATGAGCATGCTGAACAAAGAGTTATAGGAAACATAGGACTTACTGCAAAACCTGATGTTTACAAACAAGTAATTAACCCACTAATTTCTGGTTTAGTTGATGAATTAAGAAAACGAAATAAAACAGCTATATGGACTACAGCTTATGAAAATCCAGGAAATAAAATTATGGAAGAACTAGGGTATAGTTCAAGGATTCTAAAAAATCAAGAACGATATAAAAAAGCAGGTCTTTCTGGAAAAGTTTGTGAGTATAGATTACCTTAAGGCACCAGTCTATCTCTATCCCTTGGGAACATACACCCTTCTCTAATATTATCCAAACCTAAAAGACACTGTGTAAATCTTTCTAAACCAATACTCCATCCAGAATGAAAAGGAGCACCATATCTAAAACTATCAATATAATGTTTAAAATCCTTAGGATTAAGTCCTTTCTTTTTTAGCATCTTAATCAAAAGTTCTGGTATGTGAATTCTTTGCCCTCCAGAACTAATTTCAGCACCACCATAAATAGCATCAAATCCTTCACTTAATTTAGCATTAGCATCCTCTCCCTTAGGCATAATATAAAATGGTTTTAAAGAAGCAGGCCATGAATGCACAAAAACAATTGCATCTTTAAATTTCCTACAAAGCTCTCTCTCATTTTCAGGGGACAAATCTTCCCCATATTTAATTTTCAAAAGCTTAGCAGTTTTATCATAACTAATATATTTTGCTTTAGGAACTATTAATTTAATTCCTAGAATATCTAAATCTTTTTTATTTTTCTTTAAAACCTCAGAAACAATATATTTAACAGCCTCTTCCATTTGTTTCATAATCTCCATCTGCCCAGCAAAAGCCATTTCAATATCCATTTGCCTGCATTCATTCAAATGCCTTACAGTATTATGTTTTTCAGCTCTCCAAACAGGAGTTATAGTCATTGCCTTTTCCATAGAACAAGCAACCATTTGTTTATACAACTGAGGAGATTGTGCTAAATAAGCTTTTTTTTCAAAGTATTTTGTAGGAAATAATTCAGTTCCTCCTTCAGAAGCAGAACTAATTATTGAGGGTGGTTGCATTTCAATAAATTCTTTTTTAATAAAATGCTCTCTAAAAGCAGTTGAAACAGTAGATTGAATCTTAAATATAGCTTGAATTTTCTGCCTATGAAAATCTAAAAATCTATAATCTAATCTTTTAGGTAGTTCTGTTTTGCTTCTATCAGAAACATCAATTGGCAAAGGATGCTTAGCTTTAGCAAGTATTTCAATTTTATTAGGAATAATTTCCTTACCGCCAGGAGCTTGTTTACTTTCTTTTAAACTTCCAATAACTTTAATAACACTTTCTCTTGAAATAGAGTTCATTAATTTAAAAATATCTTCACTAACTTTTCCTTTCACAGCAGTAACCTGCATTCTCCCACTTATATCTTTTAAAACTAAAAATCTAATTTTACCAAGAGCTCTTGAGTCATGCACCCATCCCAAAATCTCAATTTTTCCTGTTTTCTTTAATGCATCTTTAATGTAGGTTCTCATAATTATAAACATAAATTAGAATATATAAATTTATTTGATACTCTTTTCTTAGTATCTTAAGTCACACAATCAAAATAACTTAATCTACTCATCTATAATTTAAAGTTTTATAGAGATACTAGTTGAAATTCACATCAACTTCTCAAGAATATCATTAACTTCCTTTCCACCAATCCTACCTTTAAACTTCTGCATAACCAACCCCATATAAGCTCCCTTGCTTAAACCAGGTTTATCTTTAATAAGCTTAGCAATCTCAGATTCTATTTCTGCTAAATCAAGTTTCTCAATTTTAATTGCTTCATCAAATGATTTTCCTTTAACAATTTCAGTCATAACATGTTTAGCATCTGCTTTAGAAATATTTCCAGAAACAATATTATTAACTATGCTTTCAATAATATCTAAATTTAAAATCTCACTAACATCTTTTCCCTCATGACTGCTTATTTCTTTTGGTATCTCAACCAAGACTTGATAAATAAACTTAGGTTCATTAAGAAGTTTCAATAAACTTTCAAATTCCTCTAACTTATTTTCTCTTAACAATAACTTAATCATTTCATCAGAAAGTCCTTTTTTACTTAATTCTCTTTTAATTTCTGTTCTTAATTTAGGAAGGGTTCTTTTAGCTTCATCAATAATTGATTTACTTATTTTTAATAAAGGTAAATCTGTTTCAGGATACATTCTTGCACTTCCAGGAAGAGGCCTTAAAAATTTAGTAGTTCCATCTTCATTAGCTCCTCTAACTTCTGGTTTTAGTTCTCTTTTACTTTCTAAATCTTTTTTCTGTCTTTCAGCTTCTTTTTTAACAACATCAACAAAAATCTTAGGGTCTTGAAAACCTTTAATCTCAGCTCTTGGATGTCCTTTAATACTAATATTAATATCTTGCCTAATTGTACCAAGACCTCTTTTAACTTTACAACTTCTCAAAAGATCACCAATATGTAAAGCAACTTCCTTACATTGTTCTGCTGACTTAATATCAGGAGCAGTTACAACTTCAACCATGGGAATTCCTAATCTATCTAATCTAAAGATTTTTTTCCCATCTTCTTTTCCAACAGCACGCGCAGCATCTTCTTCTAAATAAACATATAAAATACCAATCCTTGCTTTTTCAGTTTCAATCCATCCATTTCTTCCAACTAAAACAGTTCTCTGAAAACCAGAAGTATTACTCCCATCAATAACTGTTTTTCTCATTATTTGAGATATCGGAACAATTTCACAGTTTAATAATAAAGAAATATGTAATGCAATTTTCAAAGCTTCTTGATTAATTAAATAAGGAGGAGATTCGTCCAGCTCCACAAGACAAGTAGTATCATATCCTTGATAAATAAACTCTTTTTCCTGCCCAGCTTCATACATAGCAGCAATATCTATTTCTCCCTCCTCCCCTGCTACAGCATGAAGTTTTCTATAAACCTTAAATTCAGGTTCATCACTTCTTAAAACAGAAGGACAATTACAATATAATTTATGACTATCAAGTTGCTGATGAATCTCTAAACCTGATTTTATTTTAATATCTGCCATAAAAACAAAAAACAAAGCACATTAATAAATTTATTTATAATACCAATACCTCTTTTTATCTCAAAATTATGCCATTCTCGGCTTCAAAGCTTAAAAGGCTTAGTAAATATTAGGAAAAATAGAATAAAACAGAACATTTTGCAAAAAAAATAAGTATTTTGCAAAAAAAATATCCATATCAATCCAAAAATCAATGACAAAATTAAGACCTAATATCCAAAACTTAAAAAATTTAAGAAATACTAAGAAATAAAAAGCGTATAGCATAAAATATATATCACAGAATATACATTTTGCAAAAAAAAAGGTCTGGTGCAAAACCAAACAAAAGACCTTTTTTAATGAAAGAACGTCTCTGATTATCCTTGTGTTTAAGTTTCACTATTCTAACTCTCTTCTTCATCAAGATTAGATTCGTCAAAAAGAGTTTTTGCGGATTCATACAGGATGATAGGCACAATACCTGAAAATCCCAAGAGCACTCTATGGATTACATGACCAGAAGTCATAGCGGCCGCAACTATAACACATATAATCCCAAAGATTATCCCTATAATAAAAATCGTTTTCTCAAATCGTTTTTTTCGATTTTTCATAATACTACTCCTTCATAATTAATAAAACACTTATTTAACAATAGCCCCTTCTCAAAAAACCAAACTTCAAGAAGGGGTTGGCTGTAAACTGTTAATTTTCAGTCTTTCGAGTTCCGTGCCATGATTGAAAAGACTCAAGCGCACCGGGAGTTGTTAATTCAAAAGTCCAGGATCCCATTAACTCTTCCCCTTCTTCAAGCACATTCTTAAGTTCAAGAAAATACTCGTTATCAAGGCCCAAATGAATTCCCAGACGTTTTTCTTCGCCTTTTTCTTCACTTACCAAATAGATTTTTTCATCACGCATAGAATAATCCATTTCTACACAATGGTTAGACTGGAGATATTCAACAACTATTGAATATCTTTGTTCCTCTCTGTTTTCCTGAAATGCTGGAATGACTAGAGCAGCCAAAATCCCCAAGATTGCAATCACAATTACAATCTCCACCAATGTAAAACCTTTTCGATTTTTCATAATACATCTCCTTTAAACTCTGTTTTCAGTTTATTTCACAACACAAACCTTTACTAAAAAAATAAAAAAGAGTCTAACTTGTTATTAGAGAAAAGTTAGACTCTTGCATGGTATTCATGGAATTCAATAACCATTTGGCTCGCATTAACTTCTTGGATTTCAATTATGTTATGGCTCGCAATTGCCCTATGGATTTCACCTATCACGTGGCTCGCAAGCGGTTCTTGGATTTCACTCATTATATGGCTCGCAATCTTTCACTGGATTTCACTACATACATGGCTCGCAATTGTTTAATGGATCTCATCTGCTTAATGGCTCGCAAACTCCTTTTGGATTTCAAGCTTTCCATGGCTCACATATGTCTGATGGATTTCAACTCGTGCGTGGCTCGCAGACTCCTTTTGGATCTCACCAAAATGGTGGCTCGCAAATGTTCTTTGGAATTCAAAGGCTAAGTGGCTCGCAACCTTCTCATGGATGTCATTGGCTTAATGGCTCGCAACTCCTAAATGGATTTCACATACTATGTGGCTCGCAGACTCCTTTTGGATCTCACCAAAATGGCGGCTCGCAAATATTCTTTGGAATTCATCTTAAGACTGACTCGCAATCTTTCACTGGATTTCACTACATACATGGCTCGCAATTCTACCTTGGATGTCAATGACCTAATAGCTCGCATGTTGTT
>SDBT01016226.1_pt1 | contig 11798 bp, 14 predicted proteins | sample 2277101 | NCBI WGS metagenome assembly SDBT01 (sample SAMN10404973, study PRJNA504765) | marine sediment metagenome | isolation source: marine sediment core GS10_PC15, 103 cmbsf | place: Arctic Ocean: Southern Knipovich Ridge | collected 2010
GTTATATTCCATCTCTTCTGTTTCTTCTTCATCTTCTTTTTGAATACTGAACACAGAAATATCATCTTGCATATTTTCCATTTTCATTCTGGTCTACCAAAATAAGATGGCATCTCTTTCCAACATTTTGCACTCACCGTCAATATTAAATTGATAGATATTGAATTGCTCACGAGTTGGACCGTGTTGGGGTTTTATCTTTTTAAAGACAACAACAATTTTTTCAATGCCTAGTGTTTTTGATTTCACAAGCACTTCCCTACTAGGATTAGCTTCATTCTTTTCCTCGGATGCACTGTCATCAGAAGTAGTTTGAATTTGTGCCTTGGCATTAACGCTATTTCCATTGTCTTTATCTTTGCCTTTGAGTTTATCTATAATAGACATAACTTTTTCCTCTTTAATAATTAATAAGTATTTAAAAGGGGGTAGGTAAATAACTACCCCCTTATAAAATCTAGCTAGTGCCAATATTCTTAATGATAGTCTGCCATTGAGGAATACGAACTTCAAGAACGCAGTTCCACACAACGGTTTGGGTTTCAGCAAGAGTTAGAGCACGATAAACTGGAAGTTTATACATAGGCTCTGCTTCTGCTAAAGCTACCTCACTCATTGTCAAAATGAAAGCATCATCATAAGGAGTATTCGGAGAGTTAGTTGTGTTAATGAACATATCCATTATCACATTTAACGGTCCCGCAAAACTCATATACCTAGCAATATTATACCCGAAAGTCATTCCTGCTCCTGGGTCGTTGTAGGTTACAACGGTTGCCCAAACAGTGGCTAACTGCCGAATATCCCTTGCTGATATAAACAGAGTTTCTGGCATACCACCTTGGTCAAGAACTGTCTGAATGGCAGTATCAAGATAGGTAGTGGAAATCTGATTACCAGATGCGTTAACAATATTAGCTGACGCATAGTCGGTAACTAGATTGTAGACACCATCAAATTCATTAGGTGAACCTGTGGCATCTCCATAGAAGCACTTTTTTTCAACGTCCTGATATATCTTCCGCATTCCGTGCATAACGTGCATATCCATTAAGTCAAAATAGTCGCTTGCCCCCCACTGTGCTTTATCACAGACCTCAACTTTTGAAGCAAAGGTTTTAATCTGGGCAGAGTAACGAGTTATGGTTGCCTCGTTGTCTGGAGGAGTTCCACATTCCGCAGTTGCGGTATCATTACTACCTAAGGCAGTAATCATATCCCACTCGTGCGTAATGCCATTAGCTTTACGTTTTGCGACCTTATCAAGGAAAGGAGTTTTCCTATCAGTGATGTCGGCTAAACGCTTGTCTAAATGTTCCCTCTGGGCGTATGTTGAAGTGGTGGAAGTAGAAACAGTTTTCTCAAGAATTTTAGCCGCTTGAGCTAAACCATCCTTGACGTTATCGGATTTCTCCAATACCTTAACTGCCGCTAACAACCCCTCTGTAACTGATTTATACATACGCTATTGTAAAATTAAAATTAATTAGAACCTTATTCAATTGTAAGAGAAAAAATCTATTCCTCTTTTTCAGCCCACTTAGTGCGAGCCTTTCCGGCTTCAACAAAAATTTTATCAGGGTCATTAGAATGCTCCTTCTTAATAGCATCTAACTCTTCATCTAAAGTTTTGTAAACTCCGTCTGCCTCTTCCTCTTTTTCCTCTTTATCAATCGCAACAGACTTGGTAGTCTTGCGAGCACCTTTCCGCTTTTTCAACATTTTCTCAATTTTCTCCTGTCGTTCAGACATAGATGTCAATAAAGACATAATATCATCGCCGGATTTACCCTTTGATTTATCTGTTTCTTCATCTTTATCTTTGTCCTCAGCATCCTCGTCTTTATCAGCTTTGCCAAATAGCTTGCCGAAAAAGCCTTTGATACTTTCTGAAACACCCTTTGATACTAACTCTTTAATTTCGTCCCGAGTAAGAGATTTTTCCTCGTCCTCGTCGTCTTCCTCATCATCTTTTGAATCATCTTTAGACTTATCGTCATCAGAGTCATCATCATCTGAATTGTCAGACTCATCGGCTGATTCATCCTCAGAATCATCCCCATCAGAATCATCCTCATCGGACTTGTCGTCCTCTGAAGAATCTTCGTCAGAAGTATCATCTTCCTCATCATCAGCTTTATTGTCATCCTCGTTATCTGAGTTTTCTGAATCTTGCTTATCTACTTTTTTGTCCTCCTTGGACTTATCAGCAGATTTCTTCTCAAGCTCATCAGATTTCAGCGAAGATTGTTTTTTAATCGCCATAATTGTTTCTTCGTTAAGATTAAGACTAAAATTAGTTAATAATTGTTTTAAATTGTCCTCTCCGAACACCTGCTTTAAACTGCCCTCAATAAATTTAACTAGCATTTCTTTTGACATAAAGTCAAAAATTTTAAATTCATTCTGTCGTTCAACTTTGTCTACTGATTTTGAAATAGCACCAACCCAAGTTTTAGGATTAGCCGGAGTAGAAGTAACTGCAATATGGTCAAGCTCAATTTCTTTAAATATTCTTTTAAATCTTTCTTTCTTTTTATCCCATTCCAATTTATAATCCTTAACAAAACCACCAATAGAGAGCCCTAGCTCTTTCTTTTTGGTGGTTAAAGCATACCAAAGGTCATTTGCCTTTGATGTAATATCCAATTGTGCTTTCATTATAAGTTTATTTTTCTTATCAACTGATAATTTTACAACATCTCCTAAATCTGATTGCCAAGATTTATCGTGTTCAGCATTTAAACCTATAATATGTTGCTTAATAGTAGCCGCCATTGATTTAATAGCACTCGGAGCCATCTGGTCACCGTGCAAATCAACATCCGTAGATGAAGCAACGCCCTCTATAAAGCGGACTTCTGTATCTTTTCCATCTTTTCCCTTTACAATTTCTTTATAACACTTCACAATCGGCATAGTAAAAGAAAAAGTAGCCATTTTATTTAAGTCTTTTTCTTTTGTTTTTTCTTTTGATTTTATCGCCATAATATTGTTTATAATTAACTTAACCTTTTTAAGGATTAGGGTTTATAACCCCCTAATCCCAAATGACAAAATCCCAACCCTTAAAAAGATTAAAAAAACCACGCGAAACACATAGGTTTGCAGGCGTGGTTGTGTGCTGGAATAATATCCGCACTAATAATGCCTATACACAATTTCTTAATCTATCTATATTATACATCATCTATCAAAAAAGTCAAGTTTTTTATATTAATTAATCGTAAATTTTGCTAATATTGGTAGTGGTAGCTGTCTTTTTTGTTATTTAAAAATAACTATTTTTGCTGACAAACAAAACTCTTTGCCGGACTTTTCCACAAGCAAGCATTTTGTATTTGGGGCTATAATTGGCTTGGTATTTGTCAGATTACTTTTAAATCTACTGCTAAAACCACAGCTAACTATAACTGCTTCCATAGTAAGCGTAACTTTGTTTTCTGATTTGCATCTTGGACATACTGTTCTCTGTGTTACACAATTGGTTTTAGAATTATTCTCAATGTCTGACAAATACCTAGAGCACTTTTGGCATCTCCAAGTATATCTCATAATTATTTCTGTTTAGGTTTATCAGCTTCCAACATCATCTCTACTTGCGGGTCAAAATATTCCACAGAGGGAGTTACCTCTCTAACATTTGTAAACCCCACATCAGATAATATTTTTCTTATGGTAGTGGGAGTATAACCATATAAATAATACTCTCCATTATCTATCTGTGTTCCATAAATTAAATCAAGATACTTACTATCAAAAGTTTGCAAGAACTTTCCAAACGCTTTATTCAAGTCAACCAGAACTAATATTAATTTACCACTAGGTTTTAAAACCCTTAAACATTCAGTAAGAACTGCCAATGCATCCGTCTTACCTACCCTTTGAATAATTCTTTTGGCAAAAACCTCACTTACTGCATTCCCGTCTAGTGGTATTTTAGAGAATGATTCAGTAGTATATTCTGTATGCGGAAATTGCTGAACATCTAAATGTTGCCAATCTCCATTTACAAAAACTGGTTTTTTACCTCCTAACTCAAGTTTAAGTCCTGAGCTTTTCGGATTATCTCCCTGCTCTTTTTGAGCATCAGGAGTAGCCCGTTTAATAATTTTGTTGCTTTGAACCGTCATAGATTTTATATTATTACTAATAAATTTAAGATGTTTAAGTCTAATCACATTAATAGAGCTATGTAAATTTTCTTTATTGCAACTTATATTTCCAGTATCATAATAAGCATTAAATAAAGTTTCATTTGTATGCACACCATATTTTCCTTGCTCTGCCATCCTTAACCATAAATCCCAATCCTGAAATCTCTCTAAATTTTCATCAAAGCCCTCGGCTGGAAAATCTTTTGCTTTTATTAAACTCATTGTTGAAATATAATTTTCAATTTTTAATTTTTCTACATCCCAAGGCAAACCTTTTACCTTTCCTGTCAGTTCACCTACTCTATCATAATTACAATAAGAAATGGAAGCCTGAGAGTATCTTAATTTAGTTAATAATACCTCAAGCATTATTGGTTTCAATTCAATATCATCATCACAGAAAAATAAATATTTTCCTTTAGCATTTATTCTACCTTGATTTCTTGCCCACGAAGCTCCTTTTTTATCCTTATCTCTGCTCACAATAATTTCAATATTTTTATAGGTTTGCTTTCTTAAAGATGCAAGACACGCCGGTTCGCCCTCTGCCATTCTTGTAGGAACAATTACAGAGATTAAAACATCTGTTGAAGCATCCTCGCCAAGAATTTTTACTAATCTTTTTTTAGGAAATCTATCTGTTAAAATTTTATGATTAGCATCATCGTGAACATATCTACCATCACTTGATGAATGAAAATGATTACAAATACTATTTATATAACCAAAAGAATATCCTTTTTCAATTGCTTTTAAAAACAATTCATTGTCTTCGCCGCCATTTTTATAAATTTCATTTAGACCGCCTAATTTTTCATAGACTTTTCTCTTTATTGAAAACGCCGCACCTGTTGCTGGTATTTGACAATGCTTTGAACTTTCAAAAGCCAATGCTGTTTTAACAGAGTCTTTTAAATTATTTTGATTGCCTAATTTTCCCCAATACATATTCATACCATAAACTGTCTTTTCTAAACTTGGTATTAATAAAGGTATGCCAACAATATCCTCGTCGTGTTGTTCTAATTCATTAATGGCTTGCTTAGTTAAAACAACATCATCATTAAGAAATAATAATCTTTCTGCCTTTGATAATGATGCTCCTTTATTACAGGCTTCAGCAAAATTAAAACCTCTAACAATAAATACTTTATATTTCATTGGTATTGCCTCTAAGCACCCACCAATCAAATCCCATCTATTATGATGTGGAATGATAATATCCATTAAATCATTATTCATATAGTTTACTTATAAATTTAAAGTCGTGACCTTTAAATAATTTATAATAATTAAATTTTTCTTCTAATCCATTGTCGCAAATATTCTGAATATGTCCGTGGACGGAATTATAATTAATTTGGTATGACTTTTCCATTTCAGGTATTGCTTTATTTTGTGCAAGAATATATCCTTTCTCATTAAGAGCTTCATATAAACCTACTGAACCTGTCCAATAAGGTGCTTTAAATACTTTTACAAAACATCCCCATTCCTCATACTTATTTAAAATTTCTAATGTTTTTTCTTTAGTCCAACCGGAACATTCTAAATGACTATGTGTATCTCCGTGCAACGCTAATTCAATCCAATCTAATTTTGCAATCTTTTGGCAAAATTCTTTTGAGCAATCCTTTGGTATTGTAAATAAAGTAATTTTTAAATTATGAATTTCTTTTTTCAATTTTTCCAATAAATCCATTCTATGATTTTTCTCACTAAAGTCATCAAAGTCAACTACTAATTCTTGCTTTGTCCAATTAACTATAATGTGTGGGTCAGCTACTCTATTATGACTACTTATAAATAAGTTATTAATATCTGTTAAAGTAAGTGACCAAACGTGCTCGGCAGAAGCCATTTTATTTCTATTAGGTGTAATAGCTAAAAATTTACCACCATTCATTAAAACTCTTTTTACCTCATCTGAAAACCCCTCTATATTATCAAGGTGCTCTAAGACTTCTATTGCAACAACCGTTTTAAATGTGCCATCTTTAAAAGGCAATGCGGAAGCTTCATTTACTAAAAAGTGTCCTCTTGGGTTATTTTTTCTATTATAATTTATTGCCTCTTTACTTATGTCTACTCCAGTATAATCTAAAGGCGGTCTTTTTGATTTAAAATATTCATAAAACTCTCCTTTACCACAACCCACTTCTAAAACTTTACCGCCCATCGGTATCAAACTTTCTATTATTGCAAATCTATTCAAATCCTCACGCCTAACATTATGCTTAATTTCACTAGCATATACCTTGTCCCAATATTCGGGTGTATTTATATTGCCCTCTTGTAGTCTTTTCATAAATTTAATTTGAATGCACTCCTATTAATTCTTTTTCTTCAATATTATTCCATCCTAACTCTTTTAAACATTTTATTACCATATCTCTATACTCTCTATTTATCATATCATACCCCTCAATTAAAACATTGTATCCTTTTTTTTGGCTTAATCTTTTACAAAGCCAATCATAATGAAAATCTAAATACTCTTTTTTTAATATTTCAGACTTCATAGCCTTCTTCACAAAATTAACAATAGACATTTCTGCAGTTTCTTTTGTTTTATGTGCTGTTAACCACCAAATAAAAATATCATCTAAACTAAATAACTCATAATTTATTAATTCGCCTGCAAGAGTAGTCTTTCCTGTGCTCCCGCCACCATAAATAAGTAATGCTTTTGGTTCTTTTTTAATTGGTTTTTTTAAATGATAAATAATTCGGTTACTACTATCAGGCGACAATGCTTTTCCTTTTTCCTCAACTATTTCAAAATATCTTTTTGCTATTATTTCAAAAGCAAGTTTATTCGGGATAAAAGAATTTCTATGACTTAGATAAAATGCTGGTTTTATATTTTCATCCGAAAGCCAAACATCTAATAAAAGAGCCTCGTTTAATGTAATAGACATTTTCTCAAAAAAACTAATATAATCAGTCAAATAATGCAATGTCCCAGAAAGAATAGCTATATCATAATTACCGTATATTCGCATCACATCCTTAACAAAAAAACCAATATCAGGATTTAATCTTTTTGCATCTATTATATAATCTCTCTCTTTATCAATTCCTGTTGGTATAGCACCATTGTCCTTTAACAATTTACACATTTCTCCTAAATTACAACCAATATCTAGAACTCGTTTATTTTTTAAATCAATGCCCACAACTAATTGTTTAAATTTAGCGTGGGTATCAATATGCCCTTCTTGTATTACCTTATCTCTAATTATTTTTTGATATGGATTCATATTAATAAATATATTTTTTATCAAAATATTTTGGATACCTTTTTTCCTGTCCTTTAGTAGTTTCAAAATGGTTAACTTCTAAATCTTGTATATACCCAGTTTTTAAACTAACTTGTCTAAAATAATCATTTAATACTGCATCATTCAAAGTCTTGCACTTAACCATTGCATCAGCAAAAGTATCTAATCGCATAGCCCTGAAAATGCCTCCTATATGCTTAGTTCTATTTAATCTAAAGCTGTTGACTACTTCGCTCGCAATAACATCGGGAACTGTGTCTATACCTCTTACTATTGGACTAACTATATACTCTTTTCCATCTTCGCCAAAAAATGCATCAATTTTTAGCAAAGTATCAACAGTTAATAATTCACAATCTGAATCCATCTTTATTATAAGATTTACTCCTTTTTCTCGTAACCACCGAAATCCCTGAACAGAAGCGTGAGTTATCCCTTTATTTTCTTCATTTTTAATAACATTATAGCCCTCTTCTTGTAGCCATTCGTGTGTCCCGTCTTTTGACCCATTATCAATAATAATATGCTCATACGGGCTTCCTGCTAGTGTTTTCAAGCGTTTAAAGCAATGACAGGTATAATATAAACGGTCTAAAGTAATGCTAAATATTCCAATTTTGTTTATCATAAATTTATAGTTATTTACCAAATGAAAACTCATTAATATAGCTTCTATGTTCCTCTCCCTGTCCTGCTAAGGCTGACATAATATGCCCAATGTCAATAGCAATTTTTCCATATCTTTTTAATATTGGACCGAGAAATGTAGAGGGAATACCCATAGCCATTAAAGCCACATCATAATGAAACCTTTTTGTATCATCTAATATTCTATATATATCACTACCAACAGTTTTGGATTCTGCACAACCAATTGAACCAACAACATTAATTTTATGCAAATTCATTTTTTCATAATATTTTACAAACTCAGGATTTTTCATTCGCTTTTCTACTTCCGGTGCGTGATGCCCAATTAATAATACTCTACTTCCAGCTATGGCATCAAAAAAACTTCCGTCAACTATCATTCCATATCTTAACGACACTTTTTCAAGTAATTTTATTCCTGTAAGACTATAATACTTAAAAATTTCAGGATAAATATAAAAGAATTTTGCCCAATCAATTTGCCCCACTCTCTTATCCTCAGCTTTATGTTCAAAACTATGCGTCCATATATAATTATTAGTAGGCAATAAAGAGATAATCTCTTTCTTTAAATCTACCATAGAGGAATCCACACCGCTAACTGCAAGATATTTATCTATATCATTAATAGTAGCCACTTCAGGACAAGCTAAAAAAATTTGTTCTGCATCTCCAAGACATACCACAGAAAAAGGCGTTTTATTTGCAACCGCTAATTTTAAGTCGGAAAGCATTTTGCTTATTTCATAAATTTTATAATTATCACTCATATCGGTCAAAAAAGTCCGCCTTTTTAGTTATTTATTACTTTGCTCTTTTTTAGTTATCTCTTTGCTTAACTGCACTTTTTACACACTTCGTGTTCATAATGACTTAAATAATTATTTCCCCAAATTTCTAAAATATTTTCATTATATGCACTTCCCAATACCACTTCTCTATCCCAACAATTACAACAAAGTATAACATCACCATCAGTTAAAATATTCATATTAGTGGTTAATTGAAAACACTTCTTCTCTTCCTCATTAAATTTAGTTTTTGCTTTTGCAGGTTTTTTAATGTCAATGCTTCCGCCTCTATTCACTGCCCAATACTCATCTACAATTTTCACATCAGGAAAAATATTTTTTAATAAATTACTTTCACTCTGATTTGCCTCAGTCTTTACAAAGTTTATATATACTCTCTTTTTAAATATCTTTAAAAAATACTTAATATTGTGAATTGTCTCATCCCACACAAGAGGAGGCATCAACTTCTCATAAGTTTCTTTTGTTCCTCCATTAACATTAAATATTATAGTATCAACTGGTGTTTTACATAATTCTCTTGCAATTACCGAGCCTAATGATGAAGCATTAGTTGAAATCTGAACATTGCTCTCAGGACAAAGTTTTTTTGCCATAGTTATTAATTCAAAAAGTCTACTATCCAAGAATGGCTCACAATGTAAATACAAACCTATCTGCCCTCTATACTCAGGTGTTAAGTCATTTAAAATTTTTTTAAATAAGCCTAACGCCATTTGTTTCTTCGGCTGTTTTGCATAAGTGTCTTTATAAGGACACATTAAACACTTAGAATTGCATCTATTAATTATTTGTAGAAAAACTGCTTTTGGTAATTTATTCTTTATCATAAATATAAATTCCATTGAAATGGTCTAATTCGTGCTGAAACATTTTTGCTCTTTGTCCGTTTGCACTTTCTGTTTTTTCTACCAATTCACTATGCTCATCAATTATATAATATTTCATCTCACACTTATTATACCTTTGAACTGTTATATTATCATTTTTAGGATAAGACACACAGCCCTCTAAACTATCAACGGTATGCCTAGTATGATTAACCATTTCAGGATTAACAATCACTTCTTTCTCATTAGTTACAAAAAATCTCAAAGGGTCATCTTCAGTAATCTGACAATGAGCCAATGCTAAAACTGCTCTAAAATCCTTTGGCGGACTTAAACAAAATTCAACCATTTCTAAAAAATTCTGAACAATCCGCTTTATATCATTCTCAGTAGCCTCTCGGCTTATTTTTTTGTTTGGTTTTACTATTTCCATAATTATTGACACCAATTAATATCGCTATTTTTTGCTCCTGGCACACTACTTTTAAGATGCTCATTATCTTCTTTTGTTACAGGCGACACACCTCTTGAACCAGCCAATTCCAAGATAGATTTTCCTTTTTTTGTTGGTTCTCCTTTCTCTGCTTTATCAATAGCTTTCAATAATTTACTATTAGGCGGAGCTTCATTCGGCTGGGCATCCGTTTTAACTTTAGATGCCGGAGAGTCTACGGGAGCAGGAGCAGGGCGAGCAATAGGAGCTTTATTTTCTAAATTAAGTTTTGTCTTATGTCCGCAACTAAAACAATCCAAAACGCTTGACTCTAAATCTATACTCATACGAGTATCACATTTAGCACAAAACATTTCTGGACTTTTAGCTCTCTCTATTAATTCCATAATAGCAACAAGAGCCTTTCCTTTTTTCTCGTCAGGAACTTTAAAAGTTTCTACAATCTCTTCGGCTCTCTGACGAATTGTAATCTCTTTTCTCTTTTTCATATTATTTCTCGTTACTAAACGCTTTAGCAAATTTGTGAAAAAAATTGTCATAATTTTCTTGAGGACTAATTGCTTTGCCTGTTTTCTTATTAATAGTATCTCCCTCCACTACAATATCTACATTTTGCATACCTGTTCCAGTATCTCTATTAATACTAACAGAGGAAGCATAGCCAATAAATTTGCCATTTAAGTTAACTTCAGCTTTTCCTCTATGATAATAATTCATAGTTTTTTTGCTATCGCATTGGTCTGCTCCAGTAAAAGAAAAATATTTACAATAGACAGACCAACAGAATCTATTAAAACTCTCATTTGCTCTTCGTTTATACCACGAATATGAGAGCTGTTACCTATTTTTTTAGTAGGTGCGGAAATATATACCAAACCATCTTCTGCCAAACACTCAACCACTTTCATCATTACTGCTTTAGGGTCAATAGTATGTTCAAGCGTTTCAGTTAGAACAATAGTATCATATTTACCAACAGGTATAAAATCCTCAATAAAAGAACTAATTAATACTACTTTATCCTGAATATTCTTTTCTTCCTGCAACACCTTTTCTTTGCCATAAGCTATTAATGTTTCAGACACATCAATACCTGTGCAAGCAAATCCCTGCTTTGCATAATAAATACAGTTAAATCCCCAATGACAGCCTAGCTCTAATATCCTACCTTTTGGTTTTATAAAAAAAGTATGATTACTAGAGTGCTTCTGATTTCTTTGAGTAGGGCAATTACCAAGCTGATTGTAAAATGCTTTAAATCTTTCCCGACTTTTTATATGCGGAAATTCAGGATTAACTAAATCTTTTTTATAATCATCGGCTGTGTAAATCATAATTTTTTCTCTTGATGAGGCTCTCCTGTGTGTCTGGGTTTTTAGCCCCGCTTTTTACCGCATCTGTTTCATCTAAAAAGAATTCATCATACTGCTTATCTTTATTTTTCTTTCCGCCCGATACTCTGGTTGCCATTTTCATGCTGCTGTCCTTCCTGTTCTACGTAAAAGGACAACGCGCAAAAAATATAATCTTTTATCTCGCGGCTTTCTCGAGCTATGGGCTGGCTCTCTTGTCACGGGAAAACAGTTTGATTTTCCCTCTACTTTTGCTTT
>SDBT01016227.1_pt1 | contig 11798 bp, 16 predicted proteins | sample 2277101 | NCBI WGS metagenome assembly SDBT01 (sample SAMN10404973, study PRJNA504765) | marine sediment metagenome | isolation source: marine sediment core GS10_PC15, 103 cmbsf | place: Arctic Ocean: Southern Knipovich Ridge | collected 2010
TGGGTCAATTTCTGCAAACTTTTTCAGGTCGGTTTCAATATCATCGTAAGCTTGTATTATCTCTATAATATAGTCCTGACTTTCTGCAAATCCAGGGTCAACCAACTTGTCCGTTTCTTGCATTGCTTTCCTGCATATCTCCCACAATTTATATATATCGTGACTTTTTGGAAAAGGTTTAGATATTTCCAAGTATGACCAATTATTCAATATGATTTCCTTCAACATTAACTCAATGTAATGACGATAAAGGAAGATAGTGGGTAAAACTATATTCTGTTTCCCAGTTATAATCATGGTGTCAACCAGCAAGTTTACCGCCTCTTGATATGCAATCGTGTAGTTACCCCAATTTACTGGTGACATTGACATTCCCTTTTTAAGAATTATGTTGATTATAGCCTAAAACTGGAGCATAAGGACGAATAGGAAAAGGGGAGCACCGAACTACGCTGAACCAGAACCGAGAGATGTTACTATCCTACCCTACGTGGAGCAAAGACGTGGAGCAAAGACGTGGAGCTATAACGTGGGGTAATGGTTATATTGGTTATTTGCCTTGACTAAAGACTGGAGCAATGAGTAAATGGGAAATGGAGAGCACCCGCACGAAATAAAGTGTTAAATCAGGTCAGTGAGGTTTGAGGATAGCTTGAAGCTATATTCTGACAGAGTATACTAATGCTCCTTAGCTGCTCCTACGGGAATTATTGATTACTTTTCGGCCAATGGAAACCTTCCTCCCACTGTATCTTCTCTAAACATTGCGGGCACGTTATAGATTGTCCAGGTTTCAGCATAGTGTGAAGATTGAATTGTATCCCGCAAGGAATACACCATGTAAGAATTGGATTCTGCAAAGGATAACTACCTCCCTCACAATAGGTTTTAAAGATGCCTACCATATATTTCATCGGTGCTCCTGGTTCTAAACCAGATGGTGCGTAGTTATTGAAATAGGGAATTGGGAAATTGATATCCACAGTATCACAAACTACCCAGACGTCAATATTTCTCTCATGTGCTAGCCCAACCTCATAGGAAATCCAGTTCTGGGTAAATTTCCAATCCACACTGGGAATAGCTTGCTGCTTTACCAATTCTTCACCTATCAATAGAAAAAGCGCACTTGACTGTTCCAACTCGTGCTTTATAGTGCTCCACGAAGGTTTTAGAATGTCTGCGAAATCTGAGCGAAACCGTGAAAGACCGACTGTAGCGCAAACATTGTCAAATCTATCACAGAATTTACTATCGAGCTTTGTATGGGAAAGAAAGACTTTTACAGTCATACTATAACTTTAACACGTTTATGATTTTTATCAACAGTATGCAGGCTTCATAGGCGAGAGTCTAGTAAACGGTTCTTCAAAACAGACGGGATTTTACAAAGAATGTTTGGGAATTATATAGAGTATACAAATCAATACAGGCATGCTCCCAAACCGGGCGAAAGAAGAAAGCCACCATTGCCTAGTGAAGTTGAAGCTAGCTATTTTTGGTGGAAATAGTATTTCGTTGAATTGAACAAGGGTAGAAGCAAGAACTACTGCGAAGAATGTTGGTAGGATTTGGGGTGACTCTAAGAACCTACCAGATGGAACTTGTAACTGTTGAGTACTCATTTCCATTACCTCCTAATCAAGTTATTGAATCAAGTGAATTGAATTATAGACCTATTTGGTGGGATGTCAATAGCTATAAAAATGAAAGCACCGCATAAAAGCAATGGACAGGGAATCCGTTGGTGCTCTCTATACTACTGCCTTATTTGAAGACTGGAGGATAGCAAATAGGAAAGGGGAGCACGCACCACGCTGTACTAGCCTTAGGGGAGGCTAATATTGCATCCAGTTAGTCTAAAGGCTATAATCCTCTCAAATGGTCAATAAAAACTATGAGCTATAGATACATTCAAAAAGATATTACTAGTATTAATAAATTGTTAGAAATTCTTAAACAGGACGAGTCGCGGATTTCTAAAGATTGGAAATTGACTCCAAAAATCTGGTTTCGTGGTTTAAGGAAATTTAGCAATTCTAATGTTCCTACATTTATTAGAGATGGTTATAGAAACAACGACGAGATATATATGATGAACTTGTTTAAACAGAATTCTCATGAGTTGTTGAATATAATTCCGTCAAGCGAATGGGAATGGATGTTTCTGATGCGTCATCATAATTTACCATCAAGATTACTTGACTGGACAGAAAATCCACTAATAGGTTTATATTTCGCTGTTCGGCCAAGAGTAAATAATGAACCAGAAACAGACGGAGTGCTTTGGTGTATGCTACCATCCTTACTTAATCACTGGTCAATAGGTTGGCCAATTGATAACGTTTCCCTGCCTATGTTCACTGAGAATGAAACAGAATATACTATAGGTGACAACGAAACGCTTAACCTTTATCTCCCATCAAGTATGAGAATGTTGACGGGTGAAGATATCAGACCACCCGCTGCTGGGATATGTATTAGAACTAATAAGCGTATTCAAGCACAAATGGGTGTTTTTACAGTTCACCACATTGACAGTACGCCAGTAGAGTCAGTTAGGGATAGTAGTCATATCTGGCGATATAAGATTCCGAAAGATAGTAAACCGAGTATATTGGATGACCTTAGAAGAATTGGAGTGACGAATAGAACAGTATTTCCAGACCTTGATAATGTAGCCATTGAGGCATCAAAATCGCTTGGAGCTATTGAATAATGCCACGCTTTAGAATGTATCCTTTGAAGTCAAATAACGTAGTGCAGTTATATGAATGGCGTGACCAAATAGACCTTGACCCCCCATACCAACGTATATCTGTATGGGAGAAAGAACAGAAACAGAGCTTTATTGATTCCGTAATAAACGGATTTGACATACCAAAGATATATTTTCATGAAATTCCCCCGCAGTCTGACAAGGCAAATAAATATAAATATTCTGTGATTGATGGTAAGCAACGCATGTTAGCTTTGTGGGGATTTATGTCCAATGAAGTTACCTTACCACCAAATTTCGTTTTTTTTGAAGATGAGGGTCTAAAAGCGGCAGGGAGAAAATATTCACAACTTATGTCAGATTTCCCTCGCTTACGTGCACGATTTGATAGTTTTGACTTACCAATTACAGTCGTTAAATCCGACGATGAAGATTTTATAGACGAGTTATTCACAAGGCTGAATACACAGTTCTCTTTAAGTGCTCCAGAGTTACGAAACGCATTAGGTGGTCCTATTCCGATGCTCATTAGAAAAGTTGGTCATTCTGCATTCTTGACTGAATCAGTAGATATCACAAACAGAAGACTCCAACATTTTGACTTAGCTGCAAAATTTCTGTATTTGACCCGTGCGGATGACTTTGTATCGGTGCATCGCAGGGTTCTAAATGGATTCGTTGCAAATTTTCGCAAGCTAAGACAAGAAGGTGATGAATCTGCATCTAAAGCAAAGCTTGATGAACTTGAAGATGATACTCAGAAAATACTAGAAAGAATGCACAACTTTTTTAGAAAAGAAGACTCCTTACTTACTAGTCAGGGACGTACGACTTTATTTTTTCACGTTTTCAGGCTCTATAATACTGTGAATCAAAATCCACCATTTACAAGGGAGATGTTAGCTCAGTTTGATGACGAATTAGTATCCGCACGGAAAAAATCACAAAGGATATCAGAAGGCTCAGGAGAATCTTTGACACATATAGAACAATTATTGGTGTTTTTTGACCGTGAAAAGCAGTCCCTAAATGACGGTAAAGCCTTACTACGCCAATATGGGTATCTTAAAGACTATATGGCTCTTTCTTTTGGTGTTAACCTGGTTAGCATACCTTAGTTTAGTTCAACAATATCACAATCCCTCTCTTTAGAAATCGTTCACTACCTTAACGTAACTCATTAGCTTCATATCTCTATTTTTCCAGTGTTTATCAGCTTAAATAAGAGATTGTGGCGTGGTCTTGGAAATCCCTTCGCTGTATAATACAAATATTAAGACAATCGGAATAATTATATGTCTAGTACAGAAAATACTAACTACCGTAGAGTTCTTTCACTATTCTCAGGCTGTGGTGGAATGGACTTAGGTTTTGAGGGTGGATTTCGTGTTCACAGAAGATGTGTTAACGTTGATATCCACCCTGACTGGATTGATACAGAGCATGGAGCCTGGGTTACTTTGCGTCCTCTCGACTTTAAAACTGTCTTCGCTAACGATATTGCAACTACTGCCAAAATAGCTTGGACAAGATACTTTTCAGAGAGAGGAACAAATGGTGAAATCTTCCATCAACAGAGTATTGTAGACCTAGTTAAACAGGTTCAGAATGGCGATACAACTGTCTTCCCAAGAAATATTGATGTTGTTACTGGAGGATTTCCGTGTCAAGACTTTAGTGTAGCTGGTAAACGTAAAGGGTTCAATTCCCATAAGAGTCATAAAGGTACATATATTGAAGATTCAGACGAACCAACAACAGAAAATAGAGGTGCCCTATATATATGGATGCGAGAAGTAATTGAGATAACGCAACCTAAGGTATTTGTAGCGGAGAATGTAAAAGGTCTTGTTAGTCTTGCCGACGCTAAAGCTGTTATAGAAAACGACTTTAGAAACATCGGTGGCAGTGGGTATCTTGTGGTAAATGCTAGAGTGTTGAACGCCTCTGAATATGGTATTCCACAAAAGAGGGAGAGAGTAATATTCTTAGGTTTTTTGAAATCCGCTCTAAAACAGGAAGCTCTAAAATCACTATCATCCTCTGAAATTCCTATTGATTTTGACCCGTATCCGATACCCACCCATACGGCAAATCAGGAGCAGAAATTATCCCTGTTTGGACATCGCAAACCGAGATTACCATTCGTTACATCTAGGGATGTCTTGCTTGACCTTACCGAACCAGACGATGCTCTTACTGATTTATCTCAAAAAAGTTATTCCAAAGCACGATATTATGGTACGCACATGCAGGGTCAAACAGAAATATGTCTTGATGGTCTTGCACCAACAATTCGCTCTGAACATCATGGTAACATTGAGTTTCGGAGATTATCAGAATCACATGGTGGACTGATTAAAGACGAATTATCCGCAGGACTGCCAGAGCGAAGACTTACTGTACGTGAATGCGCTCGTTTACAAACATTCCCCGATTCTTACGATTTTGTTATAGCACCAACTGATGGTTCTAGGAAATTCATTATTAACCCGTCGGATGCCTACAAGCTGGTTGGGAATGCTGTTCCCCCTCTTCTCGGTTATCATATTGCTAACAGACTTGAGGAATTATGGTTAAGGCTATTTGACTAGGGAGTTCGTGCATGCCTCGTGACAAAGAAACCACATATAAAATTATGTCCGCCATAAAATCCGAGGGCACTACTCCTGAGAAATTGCTTGGCTCTGCTATGTGGTCACTAGGATTAAGATATCGTAAAAATTATAGAAAAATTGATGGTAAACCTGACTTTGTATTTCTCAAAGCTAAAATAGCTGTCTTTTGTGATGGTGATTTTTGGCACGGTAATAACTGGAGCATTAGAGGATTAGCTAGTTTAGAGGAAGAGCTAGCGAGTTACAATCATTTTTGGAGAAATAAAATAGTACGCAATATTGAAAGGGATAAAGAGGTTAACGCTAAATTAGATATTAAAGGGTGGAGAGTTTTACGTCTTTGGGAAAGCGAAATACGCACGAACCCACAAGACTGCGCACAAACGGTGATGTCTACCTTCGGAAAACGAGTCCACTCACCACATTGAGGTATAGCTTATTCGTTTTTTACAACTCAGCATTCTCTAATCACGAGACCAGTATTCCATCCATCTTTCATAAGGGTCATAACCAGTATCGGTTTTTACCCAACGAATCGGAATGGATTTTGACCTATTGTCTCTTAAGTTCGCCTCTAATGCGACTCTGCTAATTTCAACTCCTCTTGGATTTGTCCCCTGCTTTGGAATTGTTATATATCGCTCCTTACCAAGCCTTTGGAGCGTAGCTTGTTGAACTTCTCTAGGTATTAAGCAAAACCCCCCAACCCCATTCCAGACTATATGAATTAAAAGAAGGTCACACTTCGGAGAATATCCTTCAGCAAAATCTGCGACCTTCTTATAATCAACAGTCCATATTAACTTAACCCCACCCAACGTGCCAGTAATTGTCTTGATAGAAATGGGCTTTCCAAATAGCTTGGCATCCACTTCTGGTTCTGTCGTAGGTATTTCCGACTCAATATTTTCGCTACTGAATATTTGAGCCAGTAAAGCTACCACAATACGTTCTCTAAGATTCCCAACTTCCATCCCTATTTTATTACCCCTAGTGCATTCTTGCTCCGCTATCTGAAATAGTAGTGGAAGACGTTTTTTAATTTTATCTATGATAAGATTGTCATCAAATATTTCTGCTAAAGAAGTTGGCATAAGTAAACCCTCCTAATCGTCTATACTCTGTATTAAAACTTGACATTATTATAGCCTTAGAAAGCGGTACAGGCAAATAAACATGTTAGCGCAGAAAAAGTCTTTTCCACCCACTATCCACACAGGCACAATAAAAGGGAGAACGCATTGCTACGCTCTCCCTCTCTCTACAATTACTACTCCCCTGTAGGGCTACCGATTGTGGGAGCTTGATACTAAGACCAAGCCCCCACGCATCAATAATTGAGGTACTTGCCAGGTTATGGAAGAACCTGACAAGATTTATTCCTAGACATCGCAGGGTACTGCCCCCTGTGAGAACTGTGTCTAGCACAGCGACCTTGAAACCAGTGGGTCGCCCGATGAGCAGAACCTATGCTCTGCTCAATGCCAAAGGAAAATGTTTTAGGAATTCCTTAGAAAAATGCCCTGCCAGAACAAGTCTTAGCTTCAGAAAAGGTGATAACAAAGGAAATTAAGCGAAAATAAACGAAATAAAACGATGTTTTTCAGTAATCCCTTGAGCGTAAAGGTGCAGAGAAGTGCACTAAAAGAATGCCTTAATTTCATCTCATTTTGCTATCCTATTTCGGTAACGATAGTTAATGAGATACCTGCGGTCTCGGTGTTTCCTTGTCCACTCAGCATTGTATTTCAAGCGACATGACTTACAGTATCGGTCAGTCCCATAAAAATCATTAGCTAGTTTCGCCCTGACACATAAACTACAGACTTTTATTTTTAATCGTTCTCTGACCAATGCTATTTAACCCCATTGAACTTGTCTATGAACTTCTTTGTTTCGTCTCTTCTTGTTACCAAGTCATAGATACTAAGGTCTTTAAATGGGAGCTGTTCTTTTAGCCATAAGAGTACACCCGCTTCACTATTCAGGTATTGAGTGAATGTCTTCTCATTACGTAATATTGCGCCTGATGGATGTGCCTTGACTTCAAAAACACCCTCAAGCTTATACCTTGAGTTTGATAGATAATCTTTACTCGTGATGCTCATTCTCTCTATACTTCTCTCCTGGCAATATTACGCATTTTTGTTGCTGGTGCTTTCGTTGCTTCTTGTGGTTCTACTGGTAGAGGATTGCACCTATTACAGATACCCCTTATTTCTTGCCACGATTTACTAGACAACACGCTCACTTCTTCACCGTAGTTTGTTAATTCTTCTGAAAGGTACTGAAAAAAGCACTGTGGGTCACGTTCTAGTTCTTCGTAAGTTATCCCACCCTTCATTATGAGTTCCGCCAGATATTCGCCAAGCATTTGAAGTCGTATGCAACACGCTCCGCAGATAATTCCTAACTGGTTCATAGCTGTACCCTGCTTCTCAAACAGTTTGCAAAAGAACAGGGTGCTCTTAAATTTATCGTTAATTTTGTCATGGTTTATTTTTTCACTTAAAATACAATTCATTTTCTGTTTTCTCCACTATTATTAACTTCTTTGTTCCTAAGTTCATGGGAAGCTGACCTGCGTCCCATACCTGCGTCCCATTTGCCTTCGTGAAGTGGGACAATTAAATAGTATATTTTAATTATTCTGTATAAGTTGTTTGGTTGGGTAATCATCCCCTTCACTTCGTTTCGGGGATACCCCTGCGGGGATGGGTTCAAAGTGATTAATACTACTACCCACGAATATTTTTATACCCTCTTTGGGAATTTCTACGTACTTACAATCTATGACAGGTCTCGCAATTTTGATTGTCTGTTGCTCAACCATACTAGGTGTTATTTCAAACATACTCGTGACCTCTTTATTGACGTAGAAATAATAGGTATTCGGTTGTGGGTCTGTTATTTTAACTTTTACCTTGCTAACACCATCCCAGGAAGGAAGTAAGATAACCATTGCGTTATGAATATGATGGTCTCTTCTCAATATCCTGAAGTGAACCTTATCCCGTTTTTTTGCTTTTACAAGTTTAAATTCGGGATTCCTTCCCTCTATATAATCCCTGACAAATTCCTTTGCTCTGTCACACAGTTTTTGATATTCTGAATACTCAATGAAGTTACCCTTTCTATCCCACTGCCAGAAGTCAAAGTTGATTCCGAGTTTAACGGTCCTACGCTTTTGTTGCACACCATTCTTATCTTTTAACCACAAAGAGTCCCAACCTTTTAGAAGTATGTGCCTGTTAGAAAGCTTCTTAACTCTTATTTCCACTGTGGACTTTGGAATTCCCGTTAATTGCTCCAAATAGCGATATGACATCGGTCTATCCGCCATCCTTGTATCACCGTCACCACCAAATACTTTGTAACCAAGAGTCATTCTGATAATGGTATCCACTATCAACCTATCCTCTGGAACAAAACTTGTTTTTAGTACCTTTTCATAGAGTTCATTATCATAGGGTGTATAGCTATCTATGAGTCTGCCGTTGGTAAGTTTCATTCTTTATCACCTCATTCTTTCCGACTAATACGGAAACAATCTCTTCATTCATGATGATTACCTTTTCAACGTTAGGAGAATTTGGGTTGATGATGGTGTAATCTCCGATAACGTTTTCCAGCACCCCAGATGTTGGGTGCGGTATCTTCTTTGTTATTAAGCTCACATGTCTGCCTTTGTAAGTCTCTAAAATCTCTTTATTCATTCATTTATCTCCTATAACAAATTCCCTTTGCTTTCAGAAATCTTGCGCTGTGACTAGCGTGACGGTACCTGATATTATTCGTATCGCAATATTCATTAATCTTCTTAAACTGGTCTGCGTAATAGTCTTCGTTGTATTTCACTCCCAAAATTTGCTCCACAACCGCTTGGGTATCACTCTCAGGATTCCATTTCCCGAATTCATATAAATCAACATCCTTCCCAAGCTTCTTGACTATCTCAATAGGATTACTTCCAGGTAGGATAGGTTCAATTGAGCAGTAGGTAAAAACGCCAGTTTTATGTAGTTCCCTTAAAGCTATAATTCTGTCTTCAATTGAAGATGCTTTTGGTTCTAATGACCGTTGAAGGTTATCATCCAGCGTTGCTACGGTGAATCCTACTATGCATTTATCATAACCAGCGAACAAATCAATATCATTAAGCACATTTACGTTTTTGGTAAGGACTGTAAATGGTAGCTCATTCTCAATTAATATTTTAACTACTTCCCTCGTTATTCGGTGCTTTGACTCAATTGGTTGATAGCAGTCCGTAATTGAGCTAACCATTATGTCTTTAATACCAGCTTTAACATCTGAGTGTTGTTCTAGGACTTCCATATCTTTTTGTAACCAATCAATTAGCTGTAGTCTCGTAACAGGTTTTACCCAATCAGCATATTTCTTGTGTGTTACCTTCATTCCGTAGCAATAGCGACAACCGTGTTCACACCCGTTATAGCAGTTGATACAATATCCAAAGTTCGTTTTACTCTCTGTGATTGCTTTCAATTAGTCATTCCTTTCCCATATTCATACGTATTCATTCTTGAAAAAAGACGCAAAGAATCCCCAAAACACACTTATTTAGTGCTAGGGGATATTGGGTGCTTTTTGGAACGTAGCAAGTCATGAGCTTACGTCTGCTAAACAGAACTACGTTAATGTGGGGGGATAATTAAGAGGGTTTGGGACGAGAGACATTCTCAACCCTACACATGTATTATACCACACGAACACCTAATTGTCAAGCCTTATGTAAAGTTGTGCCGCAGAAAATTATTATATAGTCCAGGCTGTTGACAAATCGCCCGAAGCTAATATAGGCTGGCTGGCAATAAACTTTGGGAGGGTAAAAATGAAGGTTGAATTTATCACACCAGAAGAAGCGGATACCATCAAGCGGAAGATGCCGAAGTCAAAGACGATGGAAGAGTACGAAGGGTATTTGAAGCAGTTACCAGATGGTCAAGTGGGTAAGATTGAAGTTGCTCAGAAAGACGGTATCAAACCGCAAACGGTAAGGTCACGGTTGATTAGAGCAGGGAACAATCTTAATATTGATGTTGAGACAAAGAGGGTAGGGAACACTATCTTGTTTTGGTTTGGTAAAGAATGATAACGGGAGGTTAATAAGATATGCGAAGACGGAAGTGGACAATATATAAAGTGGGTGACATTGTATCCTATATTCCTCCATTTTCACAAATCACATTAGGCGGCGGCAAAGGAATACTACTTGAGACGGTTATGGATGATGAACCATTTTACGATATTGCTTATCATCTTTATGAAAGACGGATAGGGTCTTACGAGGGTGTGCCCTTTATACATTGTGATGGTGCAAGTAGAAAGGAAATCTGTAATGACTGTGAATATGAAAATTTGTGTCGTGTCTTACCAGATATAATAAAGTGTGATATCAGTGAATTCGCTGAATATACGGGTAAAGGAAAACGCAATTTTGATATTTGCAAGCAGAGACAATGTAAATATCTTGGTAGATGCTTAACGACAAGGTTCATACAGAAATGATTGCCAGAGCCACGCTAAGACTTGCCACGGCAAGAATCTGAGCGGTGGGGGGATGGTATGGATGGAATTCATTGTCCTACTCCTTATCTCCTTGCTAATAGCAATATGGATAGTAGTATCAAGACATTAATGTACTGCTCAACGTCAAGCTGGACGGCAAGTTTCAATTCGCTTCCTATCGCACAAGGGGAAGGCAACGTCGCAATCCTGCCGAAACCCCGCCGTTTAGTTTCAGGCGGTATGGCGGGTTGCCACGATGCAATTCTAGGCGTGGTTAAGGATAAATCAGTAGCAGACTACAGCCGAATAACGCAACGGCAATCTCAGAGAGTCATTACCAATTGTCAATAGATATGACTTAATATGGACAAAAGGATTAATCACAGGACAGTAAAGAAAATCTTTCGTGGCGGTTGCACTCTGCTTGTTTTTATTGGAGAATAAATCAAGGAAGTGATAACAACAATGAAACTAAGTAAGGCTGAGTTATCAAGGAGGTTAAAAGTATCACCCGCTTACATCACTATGGTTTGTGGGGGGCAAAGGGTTTTAAGTAAAAGACTACAGAAAAAAGTTAACAAACTAGGGTTAACAAATAGTCTCAGAAATCTGAATGGGGTTCAGGTGGTCGTCGGTTCGAATCCGACCACCCCGACCATACGAACAAAAGTAATTGGTCAGACCACCTGATACTTCAAAAGTAGCAAGGGTGGCTGAATCTAACATAGACCACCTGATACGGTGGAAATAGGGCGGGTCCGCAAAGTGAATAATGGTTCCCATATTAGCCCCCACCATTATTGCCCTGGAGTTTAATCCTCTCTGGTTTGCCATGATGGTGGTTATTAACCTGCAGGCCGGTTTCTTGAGCCCTCCTTTCGCTACCTCGATATTTTATTTGCGAGGTGCGGCGGCACCAGAGCTGGGCA
>SDBT01016228.1_pt1 | contig 11797 bp, 13 predicted proteins | sample 2277101 | NCBI WGS metagenome assembly SDBT01 (sample SAMN10404973, study PRJNA504765) | marine sediment metagenome | isolation source: marine sediment core GS10_PC15, 103 cmbsf | place: Arctic Ocean: Southern Knipovich Ridge | collected 2010
TACTGCCTGGGCTAGACTTGAAGATGAAGCAGAAGAAGAAGGTCGTCAAAATTACGAAGAAGTGCGAACAGATTGGGGAAGAATGGCGAGACTATTTTTGAAAGAAGCGGAAGAATGATATATCGCCACGTATATTTTACATATTCAGTAGATTGCAAGTAGAGAGAATATAACATTGGATTATTGTGATATTCAAAAACATACATCAGGTATTTTGTGATTTTATAAAAAAGTCAAGTAATGATGTGGTGATATTTTGCCCATACATCAAGCTATCGACTTTAAGGCCCATGTTAAAAGAATATAATGCGAAATCGCTATCAATAGTTACAACTTGGAAAACATTAGATATTTTAGCGGGCATATCAGATTTAGAACTCTATCCTTTTTGTAAAGAAATTGGAGCTTTTCTATATATAAATCAGAACATACACCTCAAGGTAATAGTCGATTCATTCGAAAGAGCAATTGTAGGCTCTGCCAACATAACTAACAAAGGATTAGGGATTTCATCAAAACCAAATGATGAGTGTGTTGTAATCTGCGAAAACCTAACATTCCATCAACAAACTAGTTTAAAATCTATTCTTCAACGTTCTCACTTAATATGCGATGAAGATTATCACAACATCAAAACTCTCATTGATAACTACAGGCAAAGTTTTGATGGCATTAGTAAATATAATGACATTGATTTCAAAGCAACTACTAAAGAAGCATTTCTAATATCAGCACTGCCAATGAGCAAAGATATTGACACTTTCTTCCAATATTATTCTGGCAGAAAAACTCGTAACCAGGATCTTGTGGATTACAACTGCGCTATCCATGATACTGCTTTATACAATATTCAAATCAATTTAAGCCGAAATGAATTTGACGCTCATATAAAACAATCTTTTTTTGAACATCCTTTTATAAAAAGACTCAAAGAATTTATTGAAGATGAGAAATATTTTGGACAAATCAAAGAATGGGTTCAACATACCTGTGTGGATGTTCCAGTTCCTAGTAGGCGAGATCTCACTGGCAATGTGCAAGTCTTATATGAGTGGTTTGCCAAGCTAGGCCAGGATGAATATGGAACTGATAGACCTAGTCATTCTCAGCGTATTTTTAGGAAAGATTTAAGAGGCGACAAAACGTGAAATTCTTTATTGCATCACATTCACAAATTGAGGCTAGGATACTGCGGACGAAACTGATGCGATATATGCTCAAGTGCTCTTTGCCGAAACTGCGAGAGTTGAAGCGTTAATAAAGAAAATGAAAGTTTAGAAACTGATACCAAGACTTATGGAGTAATAAAGATGCATGTTAAGAATGAACTATGGACTGTAGCTGATTTTATTCAAGCACGAGAACAGATTGAAGATCAACCAATATATCAACGTGGAGCAGTTTGGAATATAGGAAAGCGTCGGTTACTAATAGATTCTATTTTAAGACGGCTAGATGTCCCAAAAATATACCTCAATAAATTATCCGATAATCCAACATATCAATACCAAATTGTTGACGGTCAGCAACGTTTGAGTGCAATTTGGAATTTTACGTGCGATAAAGATCTGATTCTTGATCTTCCAAAAGTGTTAAGCAAATCGCCTTGGTATAATTGTACTTATAATGAACTTGAAGAGCCATATCGACGACATTTCCGAGCATTTGAAATAGCTGTTGGAATAGTTCAAAATGCAACTGATGACGAAGTTCGTGATCTATTTGCAAGACTCCAAATGGGGGAAAGACTTACTCCCGCCGAATTAAGAAATAGTATTCGCAGTGCGATAGGGGTTGAAGTAAGAAATATTGCTGAAAACCACGGATTTTTTCACAATTGCAGCTTTTCTCCAGCTAGATATAAACATCACGATCTTGCTGCCCATGCATTTGCTCTGGAAATCTATTCTGGCAAGGGGGATCTAAAGGCAATGAATCTTCGTGATATGTATATAGAATACGGAGACAATGCACCATCTCGTTTTTCCCGACGAGTTGCACTTGTGCTAAATTATCTTAATTTAGTACAAAAAGCAATTCCTGACTGGCTTAATCGTAAATGGGGCTTTGTGGACGTATATTTGCTTGTGACTCAGGAGTCTCATAAGAACCTTCCTTCACCAAGCGTTTTGGGGAGAAGGTATCAGACTTTTGAAACTAAACGTCGTAAAAATAATGCTAAGCCTGAAAAATTATTAGAGGGACCCCAAAAAGATAAAGATATGTACACATATATCCAAGCATTTAAATTGAGTGGAGGTACTTCTGAGAATATATTAAAGCGAAATAAGATTCTACGTAGAAGATTGTTGCGATCTTAGTAATGGGATATTCAAGGCCTAAACATAAACAATGTGGAGATAAACTATGGCTTCAAAAAGCAAAAAAAAGAAAAGGGTTACTGTCAACTGCCCAAGTGTTCCACCTGAATTGTCACGAACTATTTCTGATGGAAAGTGTGCAGTATTTGTAGGTGCGGGCTTTTCTATGGCAGCAGGATATCCTTCTTGGCAAACTTTACTTAAGACGCTAATTAAAAAAGCACATACAAGCAATTATAATACAAATAGTAAACAAGCTAGAGAGCTTGTAAATCTCCTGAAAGATAGTGACAAATTGCTGGTAGTTGCCGAAGAGCTTCGCGAAAGGTTTGGACCTGAAACATTTGACAAAGAATTAGTGAATATCTTTGAGAAAAAAAGGAAACCAACAACAACTCATCTAAGGCTGATGGATATACCATTCAAATTTGCAGTGACGACTAATTACGATTTATTGCTGGAGAGGGCATATTTGAAAAAACATGGCGATATACCTGCTGCATATACAAATTCACAACCACCTGAGATTGCCGAGGCTCTTTGGAGAGGTGATTATTTTATCCTCAAAGCCCATGGAGATGTGAATAATCGTGCATCACTTGTTTTGACAGAGCGGGATTACCGAAAAATTATTTACCGGGAGCATGGCTACCGGTCTGCCTTAGCCTCGATCTTTACAATGAATACGATACTGTTTTTAGGAGTCAGTTTTGCTGATCCTGAATTGAGATTACTGCTTGGTTATTTACATGACGCATTCTATGGTGGCAGAACTCATTTTGCGCTAGTTCCAGAGACAGATTTTTCAGAAACACTTGTAAATAGGTGGCGTAAAGATTTTGGCATTGAATGTTTGTGTTATAAACCAACGAGAAATCATCCAGAAGTACATAAATTTGTACAGTCACTGCCAACATAATAAAGATATTCATGGATTTATGAGGTAACAATTGAAATTTTTTATAGCATCACATTCACAAATTGAGGCCAAGAAGTTTCAAGACAAACTAATTGAAGCAGGCCATGAGGTTACTTCTAGATGGATTACTGAAGATACTGAATTCCACAAAAGCATAAATGCTTATACTGATGAGGAACGAACTCGTCTATCGCAACTGGATGAGGAAGATGTTAGGAAAGCTGAAGATGGATTGGTTTTAATCGCAGAGAAAGAAGGTAGATGTGTACCAGGAGGCAAACACATCGAAACAGGGATAGCGCTGGGTTTAGGGCGTTCTATTTATGTTATTGGTCGCAAAGAAAATATATTTCATTGGCATCCAAAAGTAACAAACTTTAAGGATGTTAATGAGTTTCTTGATTATGTTGGTGTTTCCTGATTTTTCCACCACATTTGTAAGGTCGAATATATTGTTGCTCATTTTTTTGGATAGATGATATGCTAGCCGTTTTCTCGCTGTGAGTATTTGGATTTATCCATAATGAAGTTGCAAAAATGACACCTGCGATAAAGCCCACCGCAGCAGTACCTTCAATAAGTCTTAACCAAAACTTTGTTTTAGTTAGCATATGTCCAGTGTTTAAGTTTACGCGTCCTGAAGCTCTATGGTCTGGTTCAAAACGAGCAAGTCCGAGTTGCTGCCCTTTGACTTGTGATGGTTTAGTATGTAAATAGCCATCTTTAAATAATTCTTGTCTTTCTAATGTTTCTAAGACTTTTAAGGCCCTTTCCACAAATGATAGCATACGTATATCAAAGAATATAAAGCCAACCGAAGCTATTAACCCAAAAAAACAAACGAATATTGAAACTGGATACATTCTCTCTTTTAACGCAAAGCCGTAAGCACTAGCTAAGATGCCAACGGCAATAAGAAAATAGTTAAGAAAAAGCATTCTTTGTTTAGCGGCAGATTCGAAATATTTCCAAGTATAATTGAGCCTAAGTTCTGTTAATTTAATTAAATCATCTTCAAAGCTTTTGCACATATTTAGCTCCTATGTTAAAATACACTATTGCATTAAGTAAGATTGGACTCAAAAAAGACTAATTAGCATCGAAAGCACGTGTGACCCTTATCACTCAAGAATAAGGTATAATTGTTAGTGATTGTAATCCCTGTGCATGAGGTATGCAACATGTGAATATCTAAAAATTGATTCAAGGAAAAACAAAAGAATTATCAATGGAATCGAAGAAGTATAGGGTGAGGCTGCCCTGATGACAACCATGTCTTTCACTTCAAAATCAAGGTATGAGGGCATATCGGACAGTTAATCCGACGGCGGCTGGCCAATAAAATAGTCTAAAGATATTTCGGAAATAGTTGTCATGAACGAGAAAACCTATTTTCTCTGGTGAATCCGGACAGTGTCCTACCGACATTACCGATACTCTCCTAATCTTCAGGTGCCCATTGAGGGGCAAGCCGAACAATTCTTTTTCCCGTAAAGTGACCGATGAGCCCAAGTATGCCGCCGGAAAGGCACGTTAAAGGCACCCACCACACCAAAGGAGAGGCTAGAGTCTTGCCGAAAAAGAAGGACATGACAATAAACGTAAAGCACGCATTCGCAACCCCTGCAGTCAGGAAGCATTTCCATGACGAAGTAGCTTTATTGTCCCGCAGCACCGTGAACATCACATCGTGAATTAACCCTTGCGTCGGACAGGCTACAAGGGAAAAAAAACCAATTGGAAGCAAGAATATTCCCAGCGTGCCGACTACGATACCCACGAAAATATTGGTACCGTATCTACCGACGAGAAATCGAGTAAGTACGGCAAAAAACTGAAAGCTCATACCAGCCCAAAACGTTGGTGGCAATAACCCCGCCGACATTGCGGTCAGCGGCTGTACCGTTACCCCTGCCAAAACCACCGAACTTCCCCCCAGAACAGCAATTAGGACCAAATCCTTGGCGCTAAACCTAAAGCGCCCCACTTTAGCAGATTCTTTTACCTTGTTTGTTTCTGAATCCATCTTCTTTCTCCTTTTTTGACATATTTGTAACGCGGTACCACATTAGTTATAATCGCGACATAATCGCCATTCCAAGCAAGACAACGCAGTAAAGCATTGCAGCTTTATCCCGAGTGTCCAAGCACTTTTCGAAAAAGCGTGTTCGACCCGTTTTCGTGTGAAAAGCCCGTGCTTCCATGCCGATTGACATATTATATGCATGATGGAGCGCCGAAATAAGTACAGGAAAAAATAGTCGGAACATTCGTATCATTCTGACCGGCCAAAAGCCACTGTCGATCCTTGCGCCACGCGAACGCTGAGCATCATAAACCAACTGGGCGTCTCTAACAATGACCGGTATAAACTTGACTGCAGTAGCGATTACAAAAGTAATGGCATACGGTATTCTCAACTGCGATAAAGAGGCTGCGAAGTTCTCTGGTCTCGTCACATACATAAAAAGGATCCCCGGTGCTACCACGTTTACCCAACGGAAAGCGAAATAGAGCCCCTTTTCGAAGCTTAACGTTGTCAATACAATATCCCAATATAAGAACCTCCCTTGGAAAAGCGAATACGGTTCAGGATCACCTGTGATAATAGGGTACAGCCAGCCCAATGCAAGGTTTTGCGGGATATGCCCACTTGGAATAACAGAGTTGCCCCACAGCATGTTTATAGCAGCGATTAGCCAAGCCGGGATAGATGCTAATGCCACGAGCATGAACCAATACTTAGCACACTTGGAACTGAGCACCAGTGGCAACATCAAAGCAAGATTTAGCGCAATCCACCCAAAGTGAGGCACGATGAAACCGATGGTGCCTGCAATGATCATCCAGAGACATTTTGTGCGCGGATCCAAACGGTGCACCCAGGTGTCTTTATCAAGATAACCAACCTTCAAATTCATCCGTTGCTCTCCATGCAATTAGGTTTTTCCTGCCGCAAGCCAAGCTTATCAACCCTTATTTGAGTTGGGAGGATAAGTGCTGCTTCCTCCACGAGCTTTTCATTACAAAGGACCTCGTGAGCCGACCCATTCGCGATAACCTTTCCTTCTTTTAGCAAAATGACCCTGTTTGCAATACGATATGCGAGATCAACGTCATGCGTAACAATTATGACTGAATGACCCTTGCTGCTAAGTTCCAATAAGATAGTTTCCAGACGATAGAGGTTCCTTCCATCAAGCCCATGTGTTGGTTCATCCAGAATCAATACTTTCGGCTCTATAACAGCCGTGGAAGCGATTGCGACTCGCTGTTGCTCCCCTGCGCTGAGCACGAAAGGAGATGTGTCAAGAACATTCGAAATGTCGAAGTGCGCGGCAATCTCATTAACTTTTCGTTTTGTGACCGCGTCTGGAATACCAAAGAGCTGGGCCGTAAACGACATCTCTCTACGAACGGTATCTGAAAAAATCGTATGTAGTGGATTTTGAAACATAAATCCCACATGACGTGCAAGAGTAGCCACAGAAGACTCTCTCGTGTCAATACCGCACGTCGTTACTTGTCCGTTTTGGGGTCGTAAAATACCGTTTACGTGGCGTACGAGGGTGGACTTTCCAGCACCGTTTGCTCCCATTACAACAGCAATTTCACCCTTGTGGAAATCGCAGGTGACACCATCTAATGCTGGACTCGAGGCATCAGAATAGGTGAAACTTACGTTCCGGAAGGTTACAGCTGCCTCGCCATCAACAAGGTCATTCCGACTTTGTTCGGATGTCTTTCCGGCCAGCCCATACATCCTCAAAAACGCTTGATAAATTGGGTCTGATGCAATGGTGTGTGCTTGCTCGACAAAGTTTTTAGGCGACCCTTGATATACTATTTTGCCGGACTGCAGGAGGGTAACTCTGTCTACAAGGTCGAGCAGTTCAGGGAATAGCCGCTGGGTAACAAGTAATATGGTAATCCCCTTTCGTTTTAGGTCTTTGAGCGAAGTAATCAATTCCAGCGACCCAGATGGGTCAAGGTTTACAAAAGGTTCGTCAAAAAGAAGTACTTCAGCGTTCATCGCCAAGCAGCAACCAATCGCCAGTCGTTGCTTTTGACCCCCTGACAAGGATGTAAGAGGCTTCTTGTCGAACCCAGGAAGCCCTACTTTTGCGAGAGTTTCAGGAACAACTGAAAGCATAGTAGAGCGAGGAAGCCCGAGATTCTCTAAGCCGAAAGCAAGTTCAGTCTCCACACTTGTGGCAACAAAGTAGTCGTCTGGATTCTGAAACACAATTCCAACAAGTTGGGCTAACTTTCTTCGGGATAGGCCATGAATCTCTTTTCCAAACACCTTCACGTCACCTTCAACCTTGGCCCGGATAATATTTGGAATCAGTCCACACAGCAGTTTAAGCACTGTTGACTTTCCACTACCGGAGGGTCCGCACAGCAAGTGAAACTCGCCTGGTTCCACTCGAAGGTCCACGGAGGCAACAGCAACCGAAGGTCGGTTCGCCAGGTGATATGTAATGTTCAAATTTCTTGTTTCCAGCGCAGGAATTATCATTTTGGTCTCCGCCATGAGAGGGTGTCTGTCTTCGCTTCGGTATTTGCTTCCTAATTATGAGTGTCGATAACATGTGCCCTAGGACAACAAACATGGTAAGTCCTGTTCCAGCTTCCACAACAGCCAGAATCATGGCTATTGAGTTTACCGGTTTTATATCCCCGTATCCCAATGTTGTAAACGTTACCCCACTGAAGTACACACATTCAAGAATGGACGGCGAGGTTCCATTGCTATGCTCCACTTGGGGTCGCAGAGGGTCCAGCCATGTTGGGAACATAGGTTCTAACCAGTTTGGTGTTGGCATAGAAAAAAACGCGAAAATGAGAATGAGTAACAAAACAGATAAGCACCACCGAAACAAACTTTGTCCACAGTTGCTAACAAACCACCAAAGAAGAATAATTGGGGATACCAGCTTTACATGACACCACGATCCGACGTAATGGGCATGTGGCTCGGAACGCCGTAAGCGCCAGCATGCCATTCCCTTACATCGCCAATAGTTAGAAAATAAATAGGTTTCAGCCCTATTAAAGCCCTGTCCCTCAATGGCTGCGAGGGCTTGTTCATACCCTCCCATTAGAACAATGTAGTCTCTGCTATAAAGTTTTCGCACCTTGCCTTGATCAGCATATTTCTTTCTCAGATCTCTCACCGTCTTCTTTAAGTTATTTATTTCAACCAAAACAGGCGAGTCTCTATCCAGCGACCTTTCTAGTACATGCAGTACATGTGTTTGTGTCAAACGCACGATTGTCTCAATAAAGCTCTGTGTGCAATTCGTGAGTTCGTAATCAAAAGTACTAATTTTTTTATCGTCTGTTTTCAGCATTTTAATCCTTTCTAACCACTTTGGAAACCGCAGCAATAAGTTGCTTACGACTCACGTCTTTAATCAAAATACAACTCTTTGGAAAATCAATCTCAGCTTCCCTACGTAAGTCTTTGTACGCAGATACAAAAATCACCGACTCTGAGGCCAACCCACTTTCTTTGACAAATGCAATACCGTCCATCCCAGGCAATGATACATCCACAATATGAGCATCAAAATGTACGCCACTCAGAAAATTCAAAGCTTCCTTGGGGTCCTGGAACGACTCAACCGAATATCCTTCTGCTCGCAATATATCGCGGTAGTTTGCTGCTTGATCCCGACTATCTTCAAGAATTAAGATTTTCAAAGGGTTTTTTTTCATATGGACTCTCCTTTATATTGACCATAAATTCTACAATTATTCCTTCTCCATCTGTCTGCTTCTTATAGGTTAACCTCCCGTCCAACTCCTGGGCCACTTTCATTGCAGACATTGTACCAGAGACCCTACCCAACCCTAGTTCAGGCAACTTTCCACGCGCCTGTTTGTTTTTTTCGCTTATTTCTTTATCAGACATACCTTTCCCACGATCCTCGATTTTGATTGTAAGGTTACCGTTGCCTTTATTTATGGAATGAGATACGCGCACTACCTTTCGTTGTTGTTCTACATGCTTACAAGCTTCAATCGCATTTTGAACCAGACTACGTAGCCCCCCATGTAGTCGCCACGGGTCGGTATATACTATATAGGCCTCACTTTGTTTGGGAGCCACATTACATATTATTGAGATGCCATACTCTTTTGCATATGAGCGGTCTTGATCCTGTACAACACGAAACAATGTTGACAATATAGGAATACCCATATTTGCTTTCAATCGTTGCATCGCAGACGAATATTCGGCGACGAACCTTCTGAATTCTGCGCAAGCCCTATTCAGGCGATGCAACCAATCGAACAACTTGATACGTAATCCCTGATTGCATTCTCTGAGCTTTCCATCAATTTGATTTAGAACATCGTTAACTTCGTTGGTGCAAGATCCCCCAGTTAGTCTAATCTCATCAATCATTCTTGATATAGTTGTCAATTGAAAAAAATCTTCGTCATGTTCGACCACGCTTTCGATTACGCCAGCCACGCCAGCAACATTATTTATTGGTTGAAGTAAGTGGTGCAACATGAAATTCCAACGACTACTCAAATCCTTTAGCTCGCGAAAGTCTTCGACCTTCTTGTCGGCAATCGGCATTATTGATTGCAAGCCCGGAAAGGCACGTTGAGCCGCGCACGAGAATTCAAGGTACATGCAGCCCACACCGGCTCGGTTAAACCGTATTAATTGCTTATTTACATGTGGATGTTTACCACCCGGCCGTTCTGCCAAACTGGGAAGAACAATTGATTCAACGAAATTGCCTTCCTTGAATTGGCAATCATCTTCCTCATCCAATTTCCAACCTACAATATTGTTATTCAGGCTTTTAAAAAACTCGACAAATGTCTCGCCATGACTCGGTTTTCTCCCAAAGACCTCTACAAAAGCATCCGAGTATCCTGTGATCACAAAATTGGCATTGGCCACAAAAGCAGGATGTATAACGTTTTTCACATCGAAAAAGAAATGTGGCCGCTCGTACGATTTCACTTGCATTTCAGATTGTACCAGAGATATCCAAGGGTCCTCTTCATCCTCCTTGCATTTCCATTCACGATAGATTTCCAACATTGCTTTTTCTTCTAGAGAAAGTTGCAGGTGTTGCTTAACAGCTTCCACATCTGCAATAATATAATGCGTATTTCGCCCCTCCCCTCGTTTTAGTAGTAGCTTCTCCTCACCTCTTTCCATTTCTCTAAGGTATCGAGAAGTCGCTTGACGGCTAATTTGCAAAATATCCTTTAGAGAATTTGCCGTGACTTTCCCACATCTCAAAGCAAGACGTAGCGCTTTTTCCTTCTGTACACTTAATCCTAAGGAATGATCCAAGTTACGCTTTTTTAATCTCTTGGCATTTTTTCCTTTAATATTAGCCATTCGGATACCTTTACAATTTAACCATCTTCTTATTATCTATTATACAATATCGGCTTGTCTCGTCAAGAATAATTTCAGAAAATTGTCAAATTGTAAAAAGAATGTTGTGATAGCTTTATCTTAGTAATCTATTTCTTGCACTATATAGGCACTTCGTAATCTTATTCTATCCGCAATTCTATTGCGACAGGGCTTATATTTTCATAACTTCTTTTAAATAAAACACTTAAAAGAATATGGTTAGATAATCTGAATAATTATATGATTACACTTTTCAAAGCGATTGCACAGATATTTCACTATGGTTTTTGCGTGGGAATTCACGTTTAAGGTCGACATGGGCCAAAAACGGCCTATGTTTTGCCTATAAGAGACAAATCTCGGGGGGCAGTCCCAACCGTACCGATAATTGCCAACTCGAGGCCCCTCTGGGCGAGGGGGTTGAGTCGGCGGATTTTCTTATGTTTGGTATCGTACTGCCTTGTGTTTCACATGAAGTTGAGAATAAAGGTCAATGTGGGTTTCATTTTGCTTCAAAGAGCAGTTTAGGTACTTGGTCCGATATGGCGAACTTTTCTCTCATGAGCAAGCAACGGAGCAAGGCAGTTCTTTAGAGGGTCGGTTCCATATCGGTAAGGATTAAGGGACGTCCATGATAAATTGACCCAGTATTTAATACTATTATTTTCCTACTACCATGTAAAATCCCCCGCCTCTTTGTATACGGACTTGATCATTCTTTATTAAATCTGACACATCGACAAAGTTATAACCTCTAAGGTGCATACACTGCATCAAAACTTCTGTCTTGTGGCTGTAGATGTGTCCTTGTGATGGACCAGAACCATACTTCAATGCTTCATATCGACATTCTTCACAGTCTCTCACAGCCACTTTACGCTCGTAGAATCGACGATCTGTCCTTGGGGGGTGCCCACATTACCCCTCAAAGAAAGATTGGCCTTAATTTCCATCCCTTCCGCATAGCTTTCACCAAATGTTCCTCGTAGTAATAGTCCCTTTACACGCTTACGAAAGCCATCTGTATCAATCGGCAAATGGGAAGGATGCGGTGCTTGCTTGTGCCAATTTAACGTAAGCGGTTTATGGCTGAAGTAAAGGACATACACTGCTTCATCGGTCATATGAGAATTTGTCAGGATCTGGCCGGTTTTA
>SDBT01016229.1_pt1 | contig 11797 bp, 7 predicted proteins | sample 2277101 | NCBI WGS metagenome assembly SDBT01 (sample SAMN10404973, study PRJNA504765) | marine sediment metagenome | isolation source: marine sediment core GS10_PC15, 103 cmbsf | place: Arctic Ocean: Southern Knipovich Ridge | collected 2010
ACTGGGGGCGCCGCCTGTACCGGCGATACCAGCACCGCTCAATGCCCCCCCAGTACCGCTGACACCAGCGCCAGCATTTTCACCAAGGGCCACCACAGCAGCCTGCCCCAAGACCGCAACGAAGTTGGCGGCAACCCCCGACTGGAGAGCGAGCTGAGCTACCGCGGCATGATCAACGTGTGTCGCGCTGACGCCTACGCCGGTCCCATCTCCTCGCGATTCGGTGCCGTTCTCGTTGCTACCAAAGCCAGCGAAGACTTTTATCCCTGCACCACCACCACTAGCACCCCCTACAAACACACCCCCTGACCCGGTCGTTCCGCCGACAGTCGAGACACCCGCACCACTACCGTCGCCAGTCAACGAAGCCCCGTCCCCGTTATTACTTCCAAACCCTTTTAGGCCAACACTGGACCCCGACGCTGAACCTCGACCCGTAACGCCGGCCTCACTGGACAGCACACCTGTGACATCGAGACCCCGGTTTTCCCACCACCGAATGCTGGCAGGGCGAAGCTGTTCGAAGTTGGTGCGGACCATTGCAGTGAATTCTTGCAGGTCCTTGATACCGTTTGCGGCTCGATCGGCATCCGGATCAGTACCGCTACCCCATGTGTTGGCAAAAGTGTCACTGACCGTACCCTCAAAATAGAAGGGGCGTTGATCAGCGATGGAACCAGGACCGATTGCCAAATCCACTTCACCAATTTTGAGCCACTCCGCACCCGGGTTGGTCTGCTCGATACGCATCGACCAGTTGGCCTTGCGCCGAGTTGCTACGTTCTTGTTGAATTCCGCAGCGCTCGACGCATCCCAGAACACTCGACTCAGCGTATCCCCATCCACGTATTCAAAGCGGACGAAGATGCTATGCAGGACTGCGGTGAAGGATGTGGTGTCGATGATTTTGGTAGCGTCGCCCTCCGTCACCACTACGCCATGCGTTATGACCCCACCCTCTCGGCGCGACAATATGGCTCGGCCTTTGGTAACTCGCACCTGATTGCCGGTCGGGTTGTCGATGGCAAAGCCATCCAAAATCCAAGCCCGCAGCCCATCGGAGTCAGTGAGGAACTTACCGGGCGTTTGCTCGGAAAGGAGATTGAGACCCTCATCGGACTGGTACTGGAAGTCCCCGAGATCTACGCGCTCATTTTGCTCTACTCGAAGACGGTCAACGGCCATGGTCTACTCCAGCAGCTCAGGGATTACGCCAGCAACGGTGATGATGTCCAGGTATGACCGCACCACACCAAGCGGGTCGGACAAGTAGAAGGGATACCGCGAGTAATCCTGCAACCCAGGGCCCACGAATAGATTCTGGATGGTGTTGTCCTCTAGAAGCTGGGCACTCAGCACGTCAGTGTAGCCGGCGCGCAGAATCCGAGTCTGCGCTCCCGACAGCGCCGGCATGGCCTGTCGCAGGGTGAGAACCCCGGCCGCCTCAGTACCCGTGTCGCTCAGCTCCCAATCCAGCCCCGTCTCATTCACAAACACGGGATCAGCTCGCCAAGCCAGGCCTGTCTCCGTAACGAAGGTGGCCGAAGAGGCCTTCACGATGCCGGTCTTTTCTGGAATCTGCGAGTCGAAGCCCGTGAGCAAACTGGTGGTGCCGTCGGACTCGGAAATCATATCGGTAATGACGAAGGTGCCATCGTTGTTCGCCGACCCCGTAATGACGATCTCCTTGCCCAGGTCGTCAGGGAACTGGAAGGCCTGGGTGTCATTCGCGAAGAAGGTGGTGGGCGTTCCAGTCTGGACGAATGCCCCACTACGGTCCTGCCCCCTCAGAGTCACTCGGCTCGCGCTTGAGAAGGTGTCTACCTCATAGATGCCATTGTTGGTGCCGCTCTCCGGGTTGAGCGTGGTCCCATTCAAAATGCGCAAGCGTTTACCAACATCGCCAGCGAGGAAGTCCGATGCGGTGGCGTCGTCGAAAGTCTTGTCTGTAGTTGCGCCCGGGAAGGCTTCCCCATCGGTTCCACGAGACGCCCAGAAATCGAGGGGCGTTCGAGCGAAGAAGCCGACCTGCTTGACCCGACCGACCATTCCAGAAAGCGCGGAGTCGTTCGCGCCGAAGACGAAACGCGTCTCTGTAGTCGTAGGGAAAGACGTGTACGCTTCGGTCTGAACCAGCGCCCCGTCCACGTACAGTTCGGCGTGGTCCAGGCCTTTTTTGCGTATCTCGACATCAAAGAATATGTCGTCGGTCAGCCTCTTCGCAGCTCCAGAGATAAAACTGCCGGTGGTAATGTCAATGAATCCAACATCGTACTCGGACGCCGCCCCACCTTGAATGACCCCCCAAGCGATGGTTCGCCCATCGTCCTGTACCTGCGCGCCCCATTGGTTTCCAGAAGTCGCCGACGCGCTAACCGTAGCCGAGGCGAGAATCGACTGGAGCATGTTGAGGCAAATATCCGAGCTGGGCTGGGTCCGCGCGTTGTGCCGGTACTGTGCAACGTCGGCGCCGTTGGAGTCGTCAATCTCGATGTACAACCCAGCGACCTGCGTTACGTCAGCTCCCTCGGAAGGGCCGTTGTACGCCCACACCGTTGTGCCCGCGTCGCCTGGGAACTCGGTGATGGACTCGGCGCTTGGGAGCTGGTTGCGGAAGTCGCTGAGGTTGTCTTCGTTTTTGAAGACCACGCTGTAGACCGTCTCGATAACTGGCGGCCCCGCCAGCGTCACCTGCGTCGCGCTGTCCTCGGGGCGTAGGTCTGACTGGTTCAGGAAAGCCTTACCGGTAAAGAGAGTCGTCAGCGCGGCTGTGCCCAGCAGCTGGACGAACACTTTATTGGGCTCGCTGATCAGGTCTTCGACGATCGCGAAGTTGCCTGCCCCGAGCAGTGCGGTGAGTAGCACCTCAATCCCAAAGATGGTCCCTCTAGGGTTGTACGCCAGCGCTTTGATGATCTCTCGATAGATGGCGTCGCTTGGTACCCCCACAAGCCTCGACACCCCCAGGTTGGCGCCCACCACATTCAAATCCCGGCCATCGGCAAAATTGACCAGCATCGCGCGGCGCAGCAGGTCGATGCTCGTACGCACGCGAGAGAAGTCGGTGATGGTAATCGATTCCCGTAAATCAATCTTGGCGCCGGTGAACACCGTGACGCCGTCGGTAAACTGCACCCCTTCCAGAGTGACGGCCGTCTTGGCCGTGTAGGTGTACAATGTCCCGCGAGCTACGAAGGACCCAGAGCTGGGGAAGTCGAGTGTCGATTCCACCGGCCAGACTGACAGCCCGGCAACCACTGGCGCTGTCAATCGTGTCATGGCGTAGCCGCCGATTGCGTCCAGCTCTCGGCTGATGGCCAGGACGGTTCCTTCTATGGGCCCCACAGTCATGAGATCGGCGTCGCTCCTGTCGCCCGATATGCCCGGGGCACCGGGTATTCATCTACGGCCGGGAATGCTACGCGGACGCTGTCTTGGTCAAGGCCGTTGAATACTGGGTTCAACGTATTGCTCGGCCGCAAGAGGAAACCGTAATCGATAACGCCTGACTGGTCGGCGCGGATCACGTTCTCCAGTCGGAACCAATTTGTCGCCAACGGCACCGCCCGAATGCTCGACGACAAAATGACGTTGCCGACATCGCTCACCACCCCCACCACTCCCGTGTTCAAATCGTAGACCTGGGTCCAGAATGTAGAGCCACCCAAGCCGCCATCGATGGTGAGGAAGTCTCGGTTGATCGCCTTTGCGTAAACGGTGAGCGAATAGACCCGGCCGAGTACCGATTGTACCGTGAGCGGCGCATGACTGATCCCGTGAATCGATGCTGCCGTGGCATCCTCATGCAAAATGAAACCGATGTCGGTACCGAATGGATCCTCTTCGTCACTTACAACGCTCAGCTGGGGCGTAGTCCACACCGCGTCCGCTAGGTCTCCTGATTGAGTCACCAGGTCCTTGGGCTGGTCTGGAGCTGGGAACAAATCGAAGGTGCGGTTGCCGACCTTGCGATTGGGAGCGAAGAGTCGGCGCATAGAGAAAAACGAGCTGGACTGCATCGCTTCGATGATGGTGAGGGCGTCGGCCACCAGCCCCGTCTCCGCCGTCCCAATTTCATCGACGAACACATCGAGTATCGTCCCGACCGCCAACTCCGGGAGAAAGCATTCCAGAGTTGTAGCGTTGAGCGGAGTAACGATATCACCTTTTCCCGCGCCGGCGTAGCATGCCGTATCCGTAGCATCACCGTTGGGCCCGATGTGGACTCGGTAGGTCTTACTCAAGTCGAAGGCGGCCGCGTTCCCGGTGACCGTGAGCTTCGTGCCCCCCGTATTCCGCACGAGCGTCGGACTAAGGGGGATCGCGGCCAGGTCCAGCACCATTAGGTGATAGTCACATTCGCTAGCGTTGTTCGCGCGAGCTGATCATCGAGGAGGACAATGTTGTTGGCTGGCTCTGTGAGGATCAGGTCTGTAATCGAAGCCAGTCTCTGGATACGCGAGATCAACTCATTACGCACTACGTCTCCAGAAATACCCAAACCGTTGATGTACGTCAGGACCGCGTTTTCTACTTCCGCAATGGCGTCTACCAAAGTGGAGTCCTCGGACACCACCAAGGACGCAGTGACGGTCTGGATGAGCACCGTCGGCGTAAGCACTCGCACGAGCACACCCGCTGCTCGAAGGCCCGGGAAATTCGTGCGGTCCGTCGGGTCACCATCCACAATCTTCTGAGCCAAAGCGATGAGACCGGTGAAGTGGGTGTACTCGGCGAATATGACCTCGGCCGCGACCAGGGCGGGTGTGAACTGGAGCTGTCCGCTGGCAGGGTTGAGGGTGAAGTCCGTATTCTCTACCAAGACGCCGCGGGTGGAGCTGACCACCGTGACGGAGGTGGTGGTTTTGATGGCGGGGTTGTCAAAAAATAGAGTCACCTCGCCGCCAACGGCACTGTCGGCCGGAGGGCCGGCAAGACCCTGGGTCACTCGGTCGGCTCCGGTATCCACGCTGGAGACTGTCGCTCCTGTGGGGATCGTCAGAGATCCAGGATTGAGAATAGTGACGTCCACACTGGGAGTGATGGCGGAAATCTCAAACCACTGGCCGTCCGAGTCTAAGCGGATGAAATCCCCGACCGCTACCTCGCTCGTGTCCCCAGACGTAACGGTGGTCGAGCCTGCCCACGTGAAGGCGGCAACGATGGCCGTTGCAGAAATGCTGGCGACACTCTCCGATGAGCCCGTGCCATCATCAATAAACAATGTTACTTTCCCCAGATTGACGGCGTCTTCGATAGCCTTACTGAACAGAATGCTGCCGCCCGTGAGCGGATCTTCCGCGCCGAGCACCCCATTCTCGATAGCTTGGATTGTGCTGCGAGCTAGGCTCGCAATGAAGTCCTTGAGGCGTTGGCGGAAAGCGTCGTCAGTTTCTTTGTTCCGGCCGAAGAGGGTCGGTGACAGGTTGGTCACCTCATCAATGCCGGCCGGCTTGGCGCCAAATTTGATGATGGTGCTGATGGTCACATTCCCCGCCACACCAGGAATGGTGGCGACGATAGGCACCGGCGCGCTGTCACGACCCACGCCATGCCCTGAAATCTGCTCGGGGCTTGCTGCGGTGATGGTGCCGACCGCTGTCGTCGTGAATTCCACGCCCCCAGACGTCTTTACCGTGGTGCCGCTCGGTATGTTGGTGGTACCCGCGGTTCCCGGGCGGGAGAAAATCACCGTCCCGGTTGCGCTACGCGGTTCGGTACGCTCAATCGTGGTCGGTTGGATCTCGGCCGCTCGCTCGTCCAAGTCGTCGCCAGTCGCCGAGTCGATGGAGAAAAGGCTCAGCAGATTCTCTTGCTGGAAGTAGGACTCGTCCAACTCACGCGCGGTCGCGGCCAGCATCGCTTTGACGCTAGAGCTGTCGGCGACATCGCTCAGGTCAGTGGCTGTGACGACGGATGCGATTTCATCCGTTAGGATCTGCTCAAACCGTTTAGGGGTGAATGCTGGCATCCTCTACACTCCAATAGCTTGAACGGTTAGACCCTGGGTGAAGCCCCTGACTTCCACATCGGCGTCTATCACGAGAGCATCCGAAGGAGCCGAAGTTTCGCTCGGATCTTCAAAAGACAACCGACGGACGGATCCAATTCTCGGATCAGCCGTAATGGCGGCGAGAACTCGTAAGCGAGCGGTCTGTACATCCACGGCCTCTATGTTGAGGCCAATGACTCGGGACAGTCCCACGGTTTGGTACAAGGGGTTGTGCCCCTTCTCGGTGGTGAGCCGAGTCGTCAATGCCTGGGCTAGGTTCTCCTTACCCGTCACCAGCCTAAAATCTGTGGAGCCGTGATCGGTATCGATTTCCCAATCGAACTGGTCTTTGCGGGTCGTCGTAGGGACCAGTAGGAAATCGGTACCCAAGATTTGAGATTCACAGGGCTGGTCGCGCCGCACGCCTAAGATGGCAAGCAGTGGGAGCTGCTGTGGGGATCGTCCGAAGCCGGGCACCAGAATGCTAGTTCCGAGTGCGAATACGCCTGGAATGGGATTCGCGGGGCTCCCGAGATCGGCGCCCCCTTGAGCGTCGATGAAAGGGGGTTTCATCCCATTGAGAAGCGCGATGTCCTGCCACAGTCGCGCGTCCCCCAGGTGTATCGCGGCGAGACTCGCAAGGGTGTCGCCCTGGTTGATGACGATCTCATTTGCCGAGCTGTATCTGTTGTTGTTACGCCCAACACCCGTCTCAGCTGCATTGCGCTGCACTTCGCCAGGGAGGGGGGCGGTACCTAGCGAATCCCAATCCGCTAAAGTTTCTGGAGCTGTCACGCCCTCCGTCTCCACCCGACGAGCTTGTCTCTCGCGATCCTGGCGCTCTCGTATTTTCTTGATGACGCGTTGGGAGTCTGTCTCGAACAGCTCTGGGTGCATGCCGAGACGGTCTATAGAGGCACGCATCCGGTGCCAGCTGTTGAGATAGGCGCTACTGAAATCGGTATTGCCGGCTTCGAACAATGTCGCGAGAGTACCTTGAACGGCTTCGACGGAGCTGGTCACCGAGTCAATGACGGCGATGGGCGCTTCGATAACGTCCGTCACTCCTTCGATCAAAGCCGTCGTCGCGGTCGCCAATGTGCGGATGGTGCTGACCACCTTCCCCACGTCCTTGATCAACAACTCCACCTCCGCCAACGTTGCGGTGATGTCGTTGGCAAAACCCGCAGCCATGTCCGTAAAAGCCTTGGCCTGCCGCAGCCCATCCTTGATGGTATCGAGGAGTCCTTTGTCTTCGCTGATAGAGAAATTCACCGCGTCTTCTCGGTCTACGACCCGCAGCTCGATGTCGTAATCGTAGATCACCCGCTTTTCGGCGGACCGGTCCAAGTCGAATCTTTTAGGGACGACCAGCCAGGACTCTTGATCATGCGGGTTGTGGAAAAATAACTGCGTGCCGCCTGATGTTTCCGGGTCGCGTTTCAAATCCCCATACATGCGAAACACCGCATCCTGGAGGTATTGGAAGTGCCGAGCCCCTGAGATTTCCGCGAGTACAAAGGGGCTGAGCGTTCGAGAAAACGAGCGCTTCCCCACCGGGATAGACAACGCGTGTGCACCGGTAGCATTTCTGGGGAACGGTTTGGGTTTCCAGCCAAAGTTGCCGCGCAGCATGATTTTACGCATCACGATGCCGTTCTCTTCGACGTACAGACCCCCGTTTTGCGTCGGCGTTTCCACAACGGTAAAAGGCTCTGAGAGCTTGTAGCTGTTCGGTGCGAGGATCAACGGGAAAATGAACTGCTCAATGCTCTGGGCACTCTGGGCGCGTACGAGCCTCCCCGGGATTATCAGCTCGAAGAAGAACATAGACTTAGTGAGATACAGGCTGTCGTCAGACGCCTCTTGGCGTTGGGCTTCTCGAAGTATAGCTATGGGGCTCGATGCCATAGGCTCACCGTAACGTTGGTAGTTTGCTCATCCAAGGTTTCAAATAATGGGGGTCGCTTCTGTCACGGTGACGACGCCGCCCACAATGGCCTGGGTGAGGAGGAGAGACGCAATCGCATCCAGCGCGTCTGTCTTGGACTTGCCAACGTTGGCCGGCATCAGAGCCGCGAAAGCGGACGCCAACGTTGCATGAGGCGGGGGTACGATCAGGGTCGCACCCGCGAAGCTCGTCGTCAGCCCGGCCGCCACCGCCACCCAGAAAGCGATGATGGCCGCGGGGATGAGTGTGGTTCCGGCACCGTCCGTGCTCATGCCTACCAGCCCGGCTGCCATGGCCGCCTTACCCATCGCCACTCCCGCGGGCAGGATGGGGGTGGCTGCCTGGGCTTCAGCCACGAAGACACCATAGGCGTCGGCGAGGATGATGATTGCCGCAGCCTCATCGGTAGTGGGGTCGAGGTTATCCAACTCGGTTGCGAGTGTCGCTTGAGACATTGCCATGGTTTAGCCGTTCGGGAACTTAATTTTGGAGGAAATGGCTGCGGCGTCAAATGTCGGAGTGACGAATGGAGGAATTGGAACACCGCTCGGTCCTACCCCTGTACCGTGTTTATGCCCCGCCGGCCCTGCCCATTCGTCAAGCGCTGGCTTAACCGTTGAATCCCAAAAGGTCTGGAGGGTCTCCGCGATAATGGCGCTTTTCGCGCCATCCCCTAGCGTGAACTTGGCGTCCGCGTCTTTGAGATCCACCTCCAGAGTAGCACCCCCCTCGATCTGCACGGTGAGCTTGGCCCCCTTCGGCAGACGGACGGTGTAGTTTCCGGTCGTGCCATCCTCGACCGCTGGGCGCTCTTTGCCATTTTCTAGGAGCGCTTCGCCGGCGTAGGCCTCGGTGGTGTCCACCACAAAATTGCCGGCATCGCTGACACCAAAAAAGGCGCCATGGTGCTTCCAAAAATCAGGGTCTCCGTCGGCCACCTTGAGACGTAGCCGTTTGCCCGCCACCTTATCTTCGTTGCCGAAGTCCGCGCTGGGATGGGGGATGCCGCGGATGATGATTGGCTGGTTGAGGTTGTCGTCGAGGAAGCTCACCAGAACATGGTCACCGTCCAGCTCTGCGGGGTTCGTCGCGCGATCGATGTCCACAGCCGAACCCGTCTTGTCGAGCTTGGTGGCTCTAGGTTTCCAGACCCGCCCGCGGTGCATGCCCCCAAGCTCCTGACTGACCACGCAGGCCTTGAGCATCTGGAAACGTTGATTCCACATCGAGCTGTAGACCAACACGTCACAGTAGATGGCAACCGCGCTCACACCCCCCGCCGTGTCCGCTTCGGGGTGATTGGGATTGTCCAGCTCGTAGGTCGCGGTGACCACACCCCGAAACAGCAGTCCGCGCGCGCTCACATAGTCCTGACGCTGAGGGGTCAGGGGTATGCCCGCTTGGATACGGCGTCCACCGTATTCACCCGCTTGCCATCGAGTCATGTAGAGCCCCAGGTCAGAGGAGTTGCTCGCTAAAGTAGCGGTCGTTCAAAAGGAACAGCGCTTCCATGTAGGTGTCGTCCGTCCCTATCCAGCCGCGGGTCACACCAAGATTCGTGCGGATGCCTGTACCGAAAGCCCAATCATGATTGACTTCCTCGATGTAGTAGGTCTCCGCCCGCTCGGGGGATGGGTGGGGGATCTTCACGCGCATCCCCACGCGCGCATCCGGCCGACCATGCCCCAAAGAAATGTTCCCGCTGTAGAGATACGGGTTGATGGCGTACCAGTCTCGGATCCGGGTGCGCTGATCCTTGGTCAGCGTCAGCAAGCTCGTGTCGCTGGCCCCCACCGCTGACAAATCCGCTCGATATTTGCTCATGATGTCGAACCGGCGGAAGCCGTGAAGGAGCATGTCATTCGTATCCCAGAGCGGGGCGGTGATCTCGACGGCACTGTTGCCCAGAAGCTCTTGCGTGATCTGCGGGCTGAGAAAGAAGGCGTTGAAGCGTTCGGTCCCGCCACGCGTAATCGTATCGGCCACGAAGTCTTCGCGCTGGATTTCAATGGTCGTCAGATTGAACCAGGGGGAATCGAAGCCATCCGCCAACGTCGGGAAAGGTCGGTCCCGTAAGAACAGAACCATCTTCGATTCGTCGATCGGCAGCTGGGCATCCGCGAGCTGCGCTATGACCGGCCCCAAGTTGCCAGGGTTCTCAATGGTCCCAGACGTATCGACGAAGGCCGGGTCAATGGTCCCGAGGTCGTACCACAATTCGCAGAACGCGGGGTCGCTCCACTCTTGGGCCATAGCCCAAGCACCTGCGCCGTTGGGGTCCATGAAATTGGGATTGATCGACAGACGCGGGGGATCGTTCGTGAAGCCACTGAAATCTTCGATCACGTTCTTGATGAAGGCGCTGTCGTTAGCAACGTTGGGCATGCCCTTGGGCATCTTCCAATTCGCCCGTCCTACACTGCCCAACTCTTCGAGGAAACCACGCAGGAATGCTCGCACCGTCTGAGCGACTGTGCCGCCGATGTTGATGGAGTTGAAAACCTGCATCGCGGTAGCGCCCACGACATTCTCTAGGGGAGTATCGGGACTGATGAACTTGTTGAACCACAGGGGCGTCTTCTCCCAGATCCAACCGAAATCTCGACCGGTCAGCGTGTAGGTCACCGACGTGGCTCCTGAGCCGCCTACAGTTCTGGAACGCTGGATATTCTCCACCAAACCACGCATGGTGTGGAAGGGGCGGTTGTGCCGCTTGAAAACGATGTCCGCCCAGTCGTCGTCCACAATCTGATCGCGTAGGTCCACATCCCGAGCGAAGGGGGTGCCGTCCTTGATCACCGCAGACCAAGCGCCGCCACCGTTTAGACGCTTGCGGGTCGAGACCGCCACCAAAGAGGGTTGCTGATCGGTGATGTACTGGCCCGTGAATTCGATGGTCTTCAGCTCACGCTTGATGATTGGGTCCTGCCCACTCGGGTAGACGGTCAGCTCAGCGCTCGATGTCTCCGAGCCCTGAAAGCCCGGCTGGCGGCTTCGTGTTTGGATATCGACCGGCATCAGGTATTCAACGTGATGAGGGCAGCCGCAAGCCCCTTCTCTTTGAGAACCTTCACGAACTCCTCTGTGTTCATCGCAGCTACCTCCATGCTACCAGTGAGATCCTTGAGGATCGGCGCCATGATGATGGTGAACGCGGAAGTCATCATCGTCATGGTCTTTTCCAGACTCTGCATCGCCGGCAGAATCTTGCGCCCAACCACCAGCTGCTCATTGCTGATCTCCGCCTGTTTCTTGGCATTGGGGGCCACTACGTCCACCAAGGTTCGCGCGAGACCTTCGACACCACCGGGAGCTGCGCCAAAAGCCTCCGCTCGCTTGGTGCCCGCCAGAATCTTCGCCTGCTCCCCTTCTACGATGGCGCGTTGATCGGGACTGAGCTGCCCCCCGAGAGCCTGGGTCCCCATCAGCCGCGCCTCACGAGAGCCCACCTGGATGCCGAGGCTCTGGTAGGCCTGGCGCACGAGGCGGCCCCTCTGGAACTCGCCAACCCCCCGGCCTTGCTGGGCAATGGTCTTTGTAAACTCCTGTAAACCCTTAGCTGTGAAGTCCCCCTCCTCAAGGCGCTCCATAGCCTGTAGAACGGACTCGGCGCCCGTCCCCTTCATTCCGCCTAGGGTCTGCAACGCCAGGACGTCCACGGCGCCTGTGGGGCCTGTACGACCTATTCTCTGGCCGCCCGCCGCGAGCTGCTGAGCGAACGCACCTCCCCGAGTCCCCCCGAGCCCCCCGCCGGCGACGGCGGTCCCGATGCGGCCTATCGAGGCTGGATTGATGGGGATACCGGTCTGCTCCAACCGAGCAATCCCCTGAGCCATGTTTTTCAAGTGAGAGAC
>SDBT01016230.1_pt1 | contig 11797 bp, 6 predicted proteins | sample 2277101 | NCBI WGS metagenome assembly SDBT01 (sample SAMN10404973, study PRJNA504765) | marine sediment metagenome | isolation source: marine sediment core GS10_PC15, 103 cmbsf | place: Arctic Ocean: Southern Knipovich Ridge | collected 2010
ATTAAGTTTAGATGGCGGTTATAATATAACAGATGAGTCAGTGAAGATGTTAGGTAATGTTCACTCATTATATTTATATAACTGTAATAAGATAACAGATGAGTCAGTGAAGATGTTAGGTAATGTTCATTCATTAAGTTTATCTAACTGTAATAAAATAACAGACGAGTCAGCGAAGATGTTAGGTAATGTTCATTCATTAAATTTATCTCACTGTAGTATAACAGATGAGTCAGTGAAGATGTTAGGTAATGTTCACTCATTAGATTTATCTGGCTGTAATAGAATAACAGATGAGTCAGTGAAGATGTTAGGTAATGTTCACACATTAGATTTAACTAGCTGTAATAAAATAACAGATGAGTCAGTGAAGATGTTAGGTAATGTTCACTCATTAATTTTAGATAGCTGTTATAATATAACAGATGATTCAGTGAAGATGTTAGGTAATGTTCACTCATTAGATTTATATAACTGTCATAAAATAACAGATGAGTCAGTGAATATGTTATGTAATGTCCACTCATTAAATTTATCTGAATGTGATAATATAACAGATAATACAATAAAAATATTGGAAGATAAAGGAGTTATCATACATAAATAATAAAAATGACATAATAATAAAAAATATTGAGAAAATATGATCGTTATTCTCAATATTTTTTACGATGGATATGGTAGAATCACAGTTAGATTCTAATATCGTTGATGATATGTTTATAGAGGTTTGCAAGAACTTAGATTTTAATAATGTATTAAACTTTCAACTCTTATCTAAATATAACAAACATCTTATACGAAAAACTAAGTGGTCCCGTACTAATGTCAAATTAGAGAATACAACTGACATAAACGATAAAGTTATTTATTTAGCTACTAATTTTAATTTTATGAAGTATAATTTTGATATATGTTATAAAATAACAGATGAATCAGTGAGGGTGTTAGGTAAGGTTCACTCATTAAGATTAGATGACTGTTTTAAAATAACAGATGAGTCCGTGAAGATGTTAGGTAATGTTCACTCATTAAATTTACATAACTGTCATAAAATAACAGATGAGTCAGTGAAGATGTTAGGTAATGTTCACTCATTAAATTTAACTTGGTGTAATAAAATAACAGATGAGTCAGTGAAGATGTTAGGTAATGTTTACTTATTAGATTTATCTTATTGTGTTAAAATAACAGATGAGTCAGTGAAAATGTTAGGTAATGTTCACTCATTAAATTTATCTCACTGTGATAAAATAACAGATGAGTCAGTGAAAATGTTAGGTAATGTTCACTCATTAGATTTATTTGGATGTTATAATATAACAGATAATACAATAAAAATATTGGAAGATAACGGTGTTATCATATAAATAAAATATCTGAATATATAATCATAATAGATATATAATCGTCATCACAAATCTTCTTATATCTCCCTTAATTACTACATATACTTATAATTTATTTTAACCTAAAATAATTATAACTCATACCTCATCATATCAGCTGATAATATATAAATTTTATTATGTATAAAATTTATATATTACATTGCCATTATTATTTACCACCCGAATGAAAAGGACACACCCAATTCTCTTTTTTCGGGGTCACTCATCAAGTATCTAGGATATGATTCATCTGGAATTTGTATTGTAGAATTAGCACTAAAACCCCCATCTAGAGATATAGCATCTCTTACGTCGAAATGACTAATGAGATGAGCCAATTGAACTCTATCCAGACCAGGAGCATTAAATCCTCTTCCTTCAATCAAGAAAAATATTATATTGTTATTATTATCCCAAGCCATCACATTATGAACCATCAAACGATGAGAATGTCTCATTCCATAATATTGGTTTGCCTCACCATCCGAAGCAGTATACATACTACTATTTTTGGCTTTATATACAATTCTATATTTAGAATATAAAGGTACTTTTTCATTTTTGTTAGTTGAGCCCAAAGGTACATCCATTTCAGTTATTCTCAATTCAGAATTTATCATTTTATCTAAAGTAAAAACAACCTTCCCATCCCTAATTAAAATTGGACCAGATGCAGTTGCAAAGCGATAATTGAATCCACCCTTTGTCCTTGGATTACCAGATCTTATTCTCATATGATCACCAGAATCAGACATTTCAATAACTTTTTCGGTTGTTGTATATATTTTGTTATTTTCGTTTAATAGATATCTAATTGGCAGATCTACCGTGTGATGTTTACCTACAAATTCATCATAATCATACAAAGATAGCCTATTATTCATACCAAGAACGATAAACCCGAATGAAGAGCGATATGGTTTGGGCACAGGTAACCATGTTCCGCTATTTTTCGTATCCGTCATATCGTAATAAAATCCTATTGGTCGATGCTCATCAATATCTGCTTCTGTTATTATACCTTCAGTCAGTGGGGATATATTACCACCTACACTGAAATAACCACCATTAATACTAAATCCTGCCTTTATATCTTCATTAAATGTAATATTATTTAAAGTAGCATCCCATAATGAATCTCCGATATTTGAGAACATATTAAATTTGCCATTATTTTTAAACATAAGAATATTCACATTTACTGTTTCCATATATCCTGTTTTCCTATTTCCAATATCATTAAAATCATACCATCCTTGATATGGTTTATAAGTAAAAGTTTGTGCATTTTCCTCTGGAGTTGAGTTTTTGGTGTCCCCTTTCCCCTTCATGTTTAGTGCCCTTGGGTTGAATCTCCACGCAAATACATAAAAATTATCATCGTATGACTCTATACCATATGAGGTGTAAAAATCACGATTTATTACTATCCTTCCGAATTCTCCCTTCTTTGGATCATAAAACCTCTGATCAATGGTAGATGATAGCCACCTTCTTGCCAATGTAGTGTTAGGATCATATTTATCAACCGTTCTTGTCATATAACTAGCACATACTTCTTCATTATCTAAATCTTTATCTAAATTCACCAAGTATTCTTCATCTACATTATTTTTTATATTGGTGCATGATACATTATACGTATTTTGACTATCCACATATTTCCCTAGAATATCTGTTTTTTCTTGGTATGGGGTCAAATTATGATCTAAAAATAATATTTCAGTGCTGTCCAATCTATTTATATCTGTAATAATATCATCTTCAAGATAATACAAAGTAATATTTTCGTTACTCATTCTCCCGTCATCGTCAATTACGTTCATCTTCATGTTCTTCTGGTGTCCTAGACTAACACAATAATTCACTAATCCATATAATAACCCATCAGGCTCATCAAATGTATTATTATTAGGATCTGAAAACCATTCATCTCTAACACCAACATTATGATCTCTAATTACCCAATCTAATTTATTTTTATTTGTCACACCAACATTCATGCTAGCGTGAGTGCTTAGCATATTAAATACATTCAAATTTTCATCATTATAAAATGCTTCTGTAAATGATTCTAGTGATTCCAATATATTTCTATAATATTTAGAATAAGTTGGGTATTCACTGGGAGAAGTATCACCAACCAACCTACCCGAATTATCTTCCAGTCCTTTTCTCATGTATTCGTACAAATTAAGTATTAAATATTGAATTTCTACTGTATTCATAATGGAATCTTGTCCAGATAATGTATCTAGAACAGCATCTGATGCCCCTATTTTTCCTATGTCTTTTCCTGTGGGTGATATTATTAATGGATACTTGAATTTATATGATTTTGATTTATATAGTAAAGATGCACATACACCATAATCAATTAGTTTTGTAAGTAGACCCGTATTTTTAATTGCAATATATACTTTTCTTTTATTATTATTATGTACCCTCATCATCATGTATTTTACTTTACTCATATCTTTTCCATGGTATGTGTATGAAAGAGGAGTTTTACCAATTACATCTGGTTTTATTATGCTATCATTTATGTATGTCACAAGAACATTTCTATGTTGTGCATCAAAATGTGTGAACCCTAAGTATAACTTGGATATATATATACCATATACGAATTGGAATAGTACATTAATTAATATAGAAGGATCTTTTATTATTCTATTAGCTAAAACACCAGGAGATAATAATTTTTTCAATTCTAAATCTGATTTTTCTGTGATCAATGAAAGTGAAAAATCATCATTGTCTTTATTTTTCGTATCACCACCAAAACACGCAGATATACCAAAATACTTGCTTACGAAAGGATTAAGTCCGGCATCGTATAAATATCCTAGCATGCCTCCAAAAATAGCTTCAGTAAGAGGATCGTTGATTTGTAATATTTTTACTTGCGGAATCAAATTAAATGTTACAATCGATGCTTCAAATTGAGAATCTTTTAATCCTCTTTTGACTATAACGGGCAAGTAATATGGAACAAATCCCCCAGATGGCTTGAATGAAACAGCAATAGCCATCACCGGCTGACCCTCTTGGTCTTCATCAATAGTAAGAATTCCCACTTCACCAAAACCACCTTGTGTAAATGCTTCTACTTTAATTTTATTATCAATTAAACTGCAAAATCCAGCCGAATTATTAACGAGAGGTTGCAATACAATATCTCTCAGTGACTCTAGTATATTATTTTCAGACATTAGTTTATTATTCTTATTATATGCTATTATATTAGGGAATATTTTCCATAAATTTGCCAACAATCTGTCGATTGTATCTATTTTTTTATATGCCGGAGCACCATTTTTTATTCTCATCTTATTATTTATTTTATTAATATATATTATTTTTATATATTTTTTTTATATTATTTATAATATTTATAATATTTATAATATTTATAATATAAATAATAAATTCAATAATATAATAACATTACAAAATATTATTATATATAAAATATATATATAATAAATAATAAATATGGAAACATGGGTCATTATAACCATAATCGTCCTAATAATAATATTTATAGTAGGTGGAATTCTTATATATTGGTTTTTGATAAGGCCAAATAAAACTAAAAACTCATCTGGTACAGGTAGGGCAGCAACTGGTGGATCGCCAGCTGGTGGATCGTCGGCTGGTGGAGCGTCAAATGGAAATAGAGCATCATCTGATGTGAAGTATGGTGATAAAATAAGATTAGTAAACGATGGAGGTTCAAGTGGATTTTTGTATCAATGTGGTAATGTGAATAATGATGTATGCTCAAGAAATGTATCGAAAATAACAAATTCCGGTGTGGCTGGCATTGGAGTTATAGCAACACACTGGATATTAAAAAGCGCCACAAAGGCAGATGGTGAGATTGTCATGACAGAGGATGAAATACAAATAGTATCAGTATCAGACAATAAATTATTAAAAGTGTGTTCGGTGGTAACAAGCATAGATGATATTGTCAATGTAGGTACATCTAGTGAAGATACAGATACATCTGATCTTGCCATATGGTCTATTGTTACAAAAATTACTGTGACTGGACAAAGACCACCAACTCCTGTTGCCGTTAAAACTAATACAGATTTTCTAATACTAAATAAATCAATTGCATTTTCTTTAGTTCTACAACCTGGCGGATCAAATGGATCTTGCGGTAATAATGTTGTATTATCCGATACAAGTAAACCAGACCCAAATATATTAAAATGGAAATTTTTAACTGTAAACTAATAATGTAAACTAATAATGTAAACTAATACTCATACTAATATAAATATATTATTATATTAAATATAATATTATAAAAAATATCTAATTAAATATAATATTATAAAAAATATTAAATATATAAAAATTATGTCAGATAGAATTCCTGAGCTATTTGATATACTCAAGTATTGTTACAATAAAAATTATAATCAATATGTTGCTACTATAGGCATGGAAGCACTGAATATATTTGGCTGGAATGAAGAAAATCATTTACATTCTATCAATATTAAAAGTATTAGATCATTAGAATCTGATAAAATTGAAAAAATATGTAGAATATATGAGATGCTCACTATATCCATGTATTATATACCTGAATATAAGAACACTAGTTCTAAATTATTAGAATTTCTTATATTTTCGGACCTTCCGGTAGATAAAGAAATGATAAGAAAAAATCAAGTATATTTTTTTAATACTTTAAAATATACAAAGAAAATAGATTTGGATGTACCAAAAATAAAACTATTGGATCCAAAAATTGAAAATGAAAAATATTATTATCCAATGAATCCTTCCATCATAAAAGTAAGTGATGGATATATCGTAAATGTTAGAATGGTCAATTATAAGCAAGAGAGAACTATTGTATGGAATTACTTAGAAAAAAATAATAAAATACACTCTAAAAATTATATATTGCATATGGATAATAAATTTAATTGTATTAGATCATATATACTAGAAGACATTTCTTGGGTATCACAAATGAAATTGAATGATGACCCAAAACTAAAATATACAGGATACGAAGATATTATACTATTTCCTATGAATACTATACAAAATAAAAATTCATCACCATCAATTCACAGAGATGGTCACCCAGAATATATTTGGTTTAGCTGTACAACAAATATGTCTGATCCGATAAATGTAGGGAAGGCTACCATGGGCAGAATGAAATATATTAAACCTCATACTCCCGGCCAATCAGGAGAATATAAAATAGAGAATGTATATATATTGTGCGGACCAAATAAATTTGCTCGTGTAGAGAAGAATTGGATAAATATATCTATGGTACCCGATGAAAGTAATCCTAATTATATTTCGTCTAGATTTATATATTCATGGAATCCATATGTGATAGTAGAAGCTCGTATAAATATAAATGATGAGGGTAAGACCGTGGTGACAGAAACCATCAAAAATGATAAAATGGAGTTAGATTTATCGTCATTTCGTGGGTCAACATTGTCCGTATATATATGTCATGAATTTGAAAATAAACTATGGATAGGGCATATATCCATCATACATGAAGCTACAAGTCAACACAATGATAAAGGCCGCGCATATTCACACAGATTTATAATGTATGATGAAAAATATAATATTACACATATATCATCACCCTGGATATTTGAGCATGTTGGAGTAGAGTATTGCCGAAGTATGTGTTATGGTAATTTTCAACATGAGCTACTATTATCAACTGGAATTGAAGATTCATCTGCTCATATATTTTCCTTGGATATATCACAAATACTAAAATCTTTATATCGTATATAATATATAATATTTAAAATTATATTTATGTATATACCATTTCATATAATAAAATAAATATTATATTAATATTTATTTTTATTTTATTTTATAATTTATAATTTATTTAAATGGATGAAATATTAGAGAAGTTTCTGTGCATGCCATGCCAATATATCTGGGGCACCTCGGGTATGCAGAGCAAGTGCAATCTATTGTTGGTTGACAATCCCTTCCTATATAATATGAAGCACCTGGAACCAAGTCAGTATATATGTCATTTACTGTACATTGGCTAAATATTGCCTCTATCTGATCTCCATCATTTCCGGCTGTAGTGGCTATACCGACAATCTGTGCATTTTCACAATCTGATACTTTTGTCATAAACATAGCACTACTAACTGAATTCAAGGTGGTGCCACCAAATGTAACAGATCCTGTGAAATCTCCAGTTGTGTGTAGTTGACCATCACAATCAACCGCTATTGAGGATACCTCGACTGAGCCTGTCCGAGTGGGAAGAATCACCCACTGACATAGTCCATCCTCAGTTATTTTTGCAACATATGAAGTTTGGGAAATTTGAGGTATAAATTGTACAAAAACACGACCAAAGAATGAAGGATCAAATGCATTTGCTGCTATATATATATTTCTATTATAATATACTATTGAATTAGTCACCAGAGTTCTTCTAATAACGACACCTTTCACTACCCAAACCCACAATCCTCGATCACCCTCATCTATTAATTTTGCAACAAATGTATTCCTTGTGTTTGTTTTTAATATAATGTCATCATTGGAATCCTCATTTGTAAACGTTGAATTTTGATTTATTGATCCTACCACATATATACTTCCATCACATCCCAGTGTGATCCCCCAACCATCATCAGCACCTGATCCACCAGATTGCTTTGCCCATATCCATCCGGCGCCTGTTCCTTGATCATCATTATCATAATCATATAGTTTTGCAACGTATACATCAGAACTGTCATCACCATCAAGTGTGGTTGAAGTACTCGTAATTGTATTTAAGAATGTTGCACTTTCCTCGAATTTACCTATAGAATAAATGTTGTTATATTCATCTGCCACTATTGAAATTCCTAGTATATGCCTATTCACATCGTTTGATATTTTGATACCCCATATCCATTGGGCTGTATTTCCATTATCTTGTACCTTTGCTACAAATGTAAGTACTTGACTTGATGATCCTGTATCAAGTATATCAGTATTAAATACAACCTGATTAGTATATGTTCCAGTACAATAAATATTTCCCTTACAATTCACTGCCAATCCTGATCCAATTCCAGAATATGGAGTTCCTGGATTATTACCATCTGCCGTTAGTGTCCAAATCCAATTACCATCTGTATCAAGTTTAGACACAAATATAGATTTAGATGAATTGAGTAGTGGCGTATTATATGATCCTCCACCAACACTTTCGAATGTTGTTGTTCCTCGTATATCACCGCATATAATTAAACTGTTGTTATTAGTGAGCGAAAATAGTATATTGTATACTTGTGATGCGACAGTAGAAAATGCCCTCACTGCCCAAACATAATTACCACGAACATCAACTTTAGTCACAAATATACTATCTGTGCTAGTTGCAGTTAGAGTTGTCGCGCCAAATGAAGTACTTGTTGTGTATATACCTGTTATATATCTATTTCCTAAACTATCAGTTATGATTGACCTTCCCTCAGACCCACCCAAATTATTGGTAGATTGTATAGCTTGTTCGAATGTTGGATCAGCTCCGTATCCCCTCACTAATGGCATGCCATCAAATCCGGACTTTTTAAGTATGCATCCCTCCTCCACATCCTCGAGTAATTCGACCGTGCACGTATCGCATGTGGCAGGGCCAGTAGGTCCTATTAATCCAGTTGGCCCTGTACTTCCAGTGTGTCCGGTAGGTCCAGTTAATCCAGTTGGTCCTGTACTTCCAGTGTGTCCGGTGGGTCCAGTTAATCCCGTACCACCAGTCGGTCCTGTATTTCCAGTGTGTCCAGTTAATCCAGTTGGTCCCGTATTCCCAGTGCTTCCAGTTGGCCCCGTATCCCCCGTTGGTCCTGTATTCCCCGTTGGTCCTGTATTCCCCGTTAGACCACATGATCCCGTTGACCCAGTGCAACCGGGGCCTGTTGGTCCTGTGCTTCCGGTTTGTCCTGTTGACCCTGTTGGTCCTGTTGGTCCTGTTGATCCAGTCAATCCACCAGGAATAGCAGGTCCAGTTGCTCCAGTTGGACCAGGCAATCCCATAAATCCACTCTTGCCAGTTGCTCCAGTATCCCCAGTATATCCTGTTGGCCCAGTAACACCCGTTGGCCCAACTTCACCTCTATCCCCCTTATTTCCTTTGGGACCTGTTGGTCCAGTGGATCCAGTTGGTCCTGTTTGCCCTGTTGATCCAGTGCTGCCAGTGCTTCCAGTAGAGCCATCGCATCCCCTGTGTCCTCTTGGACCTCTTGGTCCAGTGGGTCCACACTTTTTGTGATGATGGCGACACTTATGCTTATGGTGTCCATCATCGCATCCGCAATCACTACCAGAAGAGGAGTACCCACCTTGGTGGTCACCATCACACTCGCAGTCGCTTCCTGAAGAATACCCTCTTTCGTGATGTCTATGATGATGCTCATGATGTTCATGATGCTCATGATGTTCATGTTGTCCATGGTGCTCATGATGTTCATGGTGCTTATGATGTCCATGGTATGCATAATTCTCTAATGTTGGTGTATTATTTAGTGTGTATCCATTAATTGTTTTAGATTCTTTATTAGGATTGCCCATTTGAGCATTGGATTTCTTGTTATTATACTGATTAAATATTGAATTGGGTCTGCGCTTAGCATAATCCATTGTAGAATTATACATACGTGATTGAATATCTTTTGATACTTTTAAATTACTGTACTTATCATATTTTTCTCTTGTGTCATGAGTATACCCATCATATTGATTATCTTTGGAGCCATATTTATTATATTGTCTATATTTTATTTCTTCATATTTGTGTGCTGGTAAAGGATTATTCCTATGGTCAGGATTTTTCTCCTTATATTTGTAATTGGTGGGTTTTTCTGAGTCCATATATCTTTTCCTATTATGTTTTAATTTATCTTCTTTATCATATTCAGTATGTTTTCTTCGATTAACATGATCTGATTTTTTATTATTTCCCTTTCTATGCCTTTTATGGTGATCACCCTCCATATGTTATTTTATTATATATTATTTTTTAATTTAATTTATTTTTAATTTAGGATATAATAAATATATAAAATGATACAAAAAATAACATTTATGTGTATATATGCCAACTTTATAATAATTGAAAATGCAATCTATTATAACATCATTATACGAACTATTTAATTCTAAATATGGAGAATTATTCATTCATATAAATATACTCAATGATTATGATAAATTCAAACAAATATATATGAAAGTGAAAAATAATGAGAATTTATCATTACTTGATAGATTGACATACAAGCATATACTAAGTAATATTTCAGATTTTAACGATTTTGATAATTATTTAAGGGAATATGAGGAAATACGATCAACCAATATAAATGAGGGAACGTACTATAAATTAACGGATAATATTGAGGATACTCTAAATTTAACAACAAATATATTCAATGATGGATATAATAGAGCAAAAGAAAAAATAAGATCTAAACATGATTTTCTAGGTAGGGATAAGGATAAGGATAGTAATGAGGATAGTGATAAGGATAAGGATAGTGACAGGGATAGTGATAAGGATAGTATCAAGGAAGAAAAAACTGCACTTGAAGAAGGTGAGATTATTTCGGTGAATGACTATTTGAAAAAGAAATTATCCGCATTAGTGGATAAGAATAAATATCCCGATAATCCACTAAAAAGAAAATCAAATAGTTATTCTGACAATGGGCCATATAAAAGAAGTAGGACATATACAAATAATTTAGCATTGGGAATATACTATAAAAGCAATTATCAGAAAAATCAAACTCATGATGTTCTATGTTATTATAATTATTCATGTTCATGTTTTAATGGTAATTGTTCTGTAAAGTATTGTAAATGTGTACTATGCCCTAATTCTGATATTAAAACACTAGAATATATCAAGAATAATATCAATCAGTTTGTGTCATCACACAGGAAGCATGGAAAATATGCTGGTAAATCAATACATAAAATAAACTATAGAGGGTGTTTATTATATGGGTGCCCATTCAACAGATTAAAGTAGATCCTTTTTCATTTGAATTTGTCATTATACCAATAATAATATGTATATAAATTTCATGTTCAAAATATAATATAATATAAATTCTATGTCCAAAATATATAATATATATATTATATGTTAAAATAACATATATTATAATTTCTATGTTCAAAATAATATATATTATAATTTCATGTTCAAAATAATATATATATATTATAATTTCATGTTAAAAATAATATATATATATTATAATTTCTATGTTCAGAATATAATATAATATATAATTTCATGTTCAAAATAATATATATATAATTTCATGTTCAAAATAATATATATATTATAATTCTATATT
>SDBT01016231.1_pt1 | contig 11796 bp, 12 predicted proteins | sample 2277101 | NCBI WGS metagenome assembly SDBT01 (sample SAMN10404973, study PRJNA504765) | marine sediment metagenome | isolation source: marine sediment core GS10_PC15, 103 cmbsf | place: Arctic Ocean: Southern Knipovich Ridge | collected 2010
ATTTGATGATAGCATAATGCTTGCAGCTTGTGGATTATGGAATTATCACCTGAAAGTATCATAAATGCACTTTATATAGAGGCTATGAACATCATTTTTCAATACTTTTATAGAATTCCAATAATAATTATGCAACAAGTCTAATAAACTTATTAAAATCCAAATTACCCATGAAATAATATGGTATGAGTAAATTACTATTTATACTCCTTTACTGTTTCTCTGTATTTATCAGGTAATCCAATATCGTAGCTCTTACCTTTTATTATAAAACCGATAAACTTATCTTCTTTTCGTAATTTATCAAGACATGGAGTAAGCTGAAATTCACCTTTATCACGTATGTTATTTTTATTTGGTCCTCAAGGAAATAAAAAATCTTTGGACTCAATATATACTGACCAAATAATGCTAAATATTGATGGTCATTCATACCATCTATATGTAGATGCTCTCTAGCATATTTTATATCCGGCTTTTCAATAAACTCAGAAATATTTAGTACAGATCCGTGTTCTTCCCAATTTCCTGTAACACAACCAAAACTTCCCAGATCATTTTCAGAAATAATTTTGAGTCCCACAATACTGGTGTTAAATCGTTCGTATACATGAAGTAATTGTTGTGTACAAGAAATGTCATTGATGGAGGAATAAAGATGATCTCCAAGCATAAGTAAAAACGGTTCATCATTGACCCATTCTTTTGCACAATAAACCGCATGCCCAAAACCTTCCTGTACTTCCTGATTAATTAAGGTGATATGACGTCCTATGTCGAGAAGATAATCTGAATATTCTTGATCCTCTTTTGAGAGTTTGCTGAAATTCTCAACAAATGGAGGTGTATAAAAAAAATCCTCAAATAATTTGCGATCATACTCTTGTACGATAATAGCAATTTTTTCAATTCCTGTCTTTAATGCTTCTTCAACAATCGCAAGAATTACTGGTTTCGCTCTCCCGTCCTCTCCAATGATTGGGAAAAGTTCCTTTTTTATTGCTTTGGATGCAGGAAACAATCTCGTACCAAAACCTGCAGCAGGAATGACTGCTTTAACAAGTTTTCGACTGGCTTTTAATGTTAAATGTAAGCAGGGCATTTTTAAATCTCGCTCTATTATTTCTGTAACCTGTTTCTGACTTTCTTCATCTTTTACAATAATTTGAGCAGAGCCATCTCCACCTGAACCCACACATTTGGCTCCATAGATATGAGATTGAATTGGCTCATAGTTTAAAACTTTATGAAGAAATGGTGCAATAAGTTGCGATTTACATACAGGTTGAAGATATTCATCAAATTTGTTTTGAGCCTTCGTCATTATATTGCCTATCTTTTCTGCATTTCCATTCTCTAGAGCAGTAACAGCTTCAAAAATAATGCCTTTATTTATCTGTCCAAGATACTTATGCACATTTTTAAATTTTGTATTCTCAGCAAATGGATAACATAAGTTTAGGTCGGCTAAATTTTTTTTTTGTGTTCTTTTTTGCTTTCAAGTCAACTATTACAAAAAATAGATCCTTTTTTATCCTTAATTCCTTTATTTCAATGTTATCACCATCGAATACCATCAAGATAGGTTTTTCTCCAAATGCACAACCTTGATCCATTCGACCGCAGCGGGATGGTGTCGTAATTTCGCCCTGATAAGCATACTGCATTTCACCCCTTGTAGTCATTTTTAAATTATATATACGATTGAAAGCACGAGCTACTAATACACAAATAGCTGCACTCGAAGAAAGCCCTTTTTTTATTGGTAGATCAGTTAAATTATTTTCTATCTTCAATCCTCTCACATGATAGTTAGAAAGAATTTGATAGGCAACCCCGCATGCGTAGCTGAAATACCCACCTTTTTGGGCTTCATTGAAGAGTAATTTTTCATCCATTTCAATTTCTAAGGGTTCATTTCTTGTTCCGTCATTTAAAGTTGAGTTAAATATGAGTTTTGATGAATGCGGCTCAACATCTGCATAAATACCCTGATTGGTACCAGAGATAATAGTGTAGCCTTTATCAATTTCCGAATTTATACGTCTGTATCCACCTGCCCAATCACTGTGTTCTCCAAAAAGACATATTCTTCCTGGCACAAATATTTTCATTAGTCATCTCCGCATTTTAATCTTGAAATTTTGTACTTTACCTTTTATTTGAACTATTTCCTTTCTCTTCATAAATTGATTGATTTCATATAGTAGACACGCAATTCATACAAACCGTATTAAAAGGAAAGGACAAATTCAAGGTCATAAAAAGTAAGGCTTATAATTTCCGGAATACAGTATATTTTTCTTGAAAATTAAAGAAGCTTTATACATACCAACTAAAACATTGAGGATAATATAAACTTTTTAAGTTTTAATATAAACAAACATGACATATTATTTCAAAACTGTTATAACATGCTTTTTATTTCAGAAACAATATATTCGATTTGGACTTTGGTAAGCTCAGGGAACATAGGGAGAGATACAAATTCTCGTGAACATTTTTCTACGATCTGAAAGCTGTTTTCCTTATATCCCAAATAACTATATGCCCCTTGGAGGTGTAAAGGCACCGGATAATGAATGCCACAGTGAATATTTTTGTCGCTCAAAGTATTAATTACTTTATTACGATTTTTTACACGAATTGCGTAGATGTGGTATATGTGTTTGCAATGATTATTTTCTTTTGGAGTGATTATTTCATTTATAGGGGTCATTAATTTATCATAAAACTTTGTATTTTTTCTTCGCATTTTATTCCATTCTTCAAGATATTTCAATTTTACATTTAGAATAGCCCCCTGAATCCCATCCATCCGTGCATTCCAACCTACTATATTATGGTGATACTTCTTCTCCTGCCCATGATCACGTAGCATACGGATTTTGTAATTTAGTTCCATATTGTTAGTAACTACAGCTCCTGCTTCTCCATAAGCACCAAGGTTTTTCCCAGGATAAAAGCTGAAGCATCCTACATCTCCGATAGAACCTGCCCTCTTTCATCATATTCAGCTCCATGTGCCTGACAGGCATCTTCAATTAAAAAAAATCCATGTTTTTTAGTAATATCTATTATCGGATCCATGTCAGCCATCTGACCGAAAAGGTGCACAGGGATAATTGCTTTTGTTTTAGGAGTAATAAATGATTCAATTAACTCAGGATTCATCGTGTAATATATTTCATCTATATCCATAAATACCGGTTTCGCACCGCAAAATCTGATTGCCTCAGCTGTTGCAATAAATGTATTTGGTACAGTAATAACTTCGTCTCCAGGGCCAATCCCAAGAGCAAGCATTGCAAGCCAAAGTGCTTCAGTACCATTTCCAACTCCAATTGCATACTTGCAACCACAAAATTTCGCATACTCTTTTTCGAATTCTTCGACAAAAGGTCCACCGACAAACGCGCACGAATCCAGCACTTCTGTATTGCTGTATTGATTTCATCTTTGATTGATGCATACTGGGATTTAAGATCAATAAATGGAACTAGCATTAGTTTATTCCTATGTTTTTAAAGTTATTTATTGATTTTTCTCAACTTGCGGGCTGGGTTTCCAGCGGCTATTGTATTTGGTGGGATATCGTTATTAACAACACTCCCCGCTCCTATTATTACACATGTGCCTATTGTTATTCCTCCGAGAAGTGTTGAACTCGAACCAATTGAAGCACCCTTTTTCACTAGAGTTGACAAACACTCCCAATCATCTTCTGTCTGTATTTTCCCATCATTATTAGTTGCACGGGGATAGTTATCATTTATAAATGTTACATTGTGACCGATAAAAACGTTGTCTTCTATTGTAACACCTTCACATATAAAGGTGTGACTTGAGATTTTACAATTGCTACCAATTTTAACTCCTTTTTGAATTTCCACAAAGGTTCCGATTTTCGTACTATCTCCTATTTCACATCCATACAAATTTACGAAATCATATATTTTAACATTTTTCCCAAGTGTTACATCAGCAGCAATTTTTTGCATAGACATATCAGATACCCCTTATTTCAATCTTATATAGCCTCGATCTCGACTCTTGCTCCTCCCTTTTTTAACGATTCACTGGCAGCCTCAAGAACTTGAACTACTTTCAAGCCTTCTACACCATCTGACTCCGATTTCGCTCCGGTTTTTATACAATCAAGAAAGTGTTGACATTCTATCTTTAATGGCTCCTCCTGTTTGAGATAAGGAGCATACATATCTCCATAATGGTAGGAATAATGAAATTCTGCAAAAGTATCATAATGTGGCGGTACTTCAACCCGTTTATCATATACCTTAATCTTTTCCAGTGGTTGGTTATCATCATATAAAATCATCATTTTACTGCCTACAATCGTCATTTCCCTGACCTTGTTGGGATCAAGCCAGCTGCTTTGTATTATAGCAAAACCCCCATTTGTAAGGGACAGGGACATTTCAGTTACATCTTCAATACCTGAATTTATATGGCTTTTACCCTGGCAGTTAACTGACTTTGGAGTTTCTTTCATTATGTATAGAATAATGGAAATATCGTGAGGCGCTAGATCCCATGCCACATTAATATCTTTCTGGAACAACCCAAGATTTAACCTTCTGGAGCTTATATACAAAATATCTCCTATATCACCGCTATCAACGATCTCTTTTATTTTTCGAACGGATGATGTATAGATGAACGTATGGCCAACCATAATTGTTAAATTCTTTTTATTGGCTATTTCTATAAGCTCACAGCATTCTGAAGTGCAGGATGCCATTGGTTTTTCAATAAAGGTATGTTTTCCAGCAAGAAGGCATTTTTTTGCCAATTCAAAATGAAGGTGCACTGGAGTTGCAATTGCAATTGCATCTATATCATCATCATTTACGAGATAGTTAAAATCTGTTGTGGTTTCAATCGTTGGATAAATCTGGTTTAAATGATCCAGACGTTTTTTATCAACATCACAAATCATTTTTACATTGCATTCTGAGAGTGAATTAAAATTACGTATGAGGTTAGGACCCCAGTAACCGCAACCTGCAACAGCAACATTTAACATTTTATTACCACCTTCAAACTTTTTAATTAATCATGTAAAACTGGATAGGTTTTTTACTCTTTTATTCTTCTCTAAAGCCAAAGATGACAGGACATAAATTGGCATTAAAACTTGCGGTATAACCAACTTGGAATGTAGTACCGGCGCTTATTGAGCACAACACTAAAGATGTTAACACCTGCTTTTTCCATCTCTTCCTTTGCCCGATTGACGACCTCCCGGCGCACTTTTTCAGCTTCAATCACCAAAATTACTCCATCCGCAAATCCTGCAGACCTTGCGGCAGAAGCACCTTCACTTATTGAAGGTAAATCTAATACAATGAGTTTGTAGTTAAGTCTTTCCACGGAAGGTAAGAGTTTATTTATTTTTGTTGAACCATCAGTTGTTGACGCGTATTCATCTATATTGCCATTGGAAAAAGAGTAAATATTATCATCTTCATTATACGGTTGGGGTGTTTGTCTCTTAACGGTCATTTCGAATAATCCCGGTGGTCGATTCAGTCCCATAACCTCGTCTGCTTTGGGGTGGTGAAGATTTGAATCTACAAGCAAAACATTTTCTTTCTCAAATAGAGAAACCGCATAAGCAATACCTGTTGCAACGGTAGATACACCTTCTCCCCTGTAACAACTTGTTACTCCAAGTATATACGGCGCTTTATCAGAACTGTTCATAGATACAGAAAGATGCGCTTTAATATTTTCAAAACAGTCCCTTAACTCTTTAAGTATATGAAGCCAAATAGTAACATTTTTAGACATTATTTTTAGAGGTATTGTGTATGGCAGTTGTTTTCTTTTTCCTTCCTTTCGCACAACACGTAAAACAGTTTTGGTATTTACAGGTGGAATTGAAATAATGTTTTGTAATAAGATTCTCTTTTCTATATCTTCAATCGACCTCACTTTATGATTAAGATATTCCAAAAAAACTGCCAGGCCGATACTACCTGCCAGTCCTATAAATAAGCCTATTGCAATTGTTTTTTTTCTCTCCTGGCTAATTGGTTTAATAAGGTAGGTAGGCTCCTGCATAATACTAATGTTTGAGATTTTTTCACTTTCTAAAGTCTTTGCTATACGAGCCTTCTCAAGACTTGTTAAATATCTTTTGTAATTTGCCTCCAGTAATTCAGAATTTCGTTTAAGATAGATAAATCTCCTTTCACTTTTACTGAGTTCATTGAGCTCACTTTTTGCGTTTTCAAGTTGTTTATTGAGTATTACTACCTTCGCATTTAGTGACTCGAGCCTTATCTCCTCCTCTCGAAAACCGAAATCGATGTTTTTTTTCTTTTCCTCGATAGTAACCTGAGCAACATATATTTCAGCTTCAGCTTGCTCAATTTCAGTCTTAAGGTTATAAATGCGTTGTAAAAGAAAAGATTGCTGCTCCGGTAGTGAAACTATATCAATTTCATCCTGGAATTTCCTGAGCTCTTCCTCACTTTGTGATAAAGAAGCTTTTATTCTTTCCAATTCCTCCGAAAGAAACTTCAATGAAACCTCAGAGGTGTGCATTTCTATACTTTTATCCATATATACATAAACAGTTTCGGTTAAAATCTCCTGTGCCACCTCCGGGGTTCGTGCCTCATATGAAATATTGATTATATTACTACTCCGCGCAACGCCAACACTTAAGGTACCCATAAATTTCCTGATTGCTGCTTCCCGCATTTGAATGGGATTAACAGGTTTATTCTCTTCTTCTTCCTCCTCCTCTTCTTCTTTCAGTAAGCCAATGCTTTCTAATGAATCAAACAACATTTCAATCGGACTTTTTTCATCCTCGGGAATATAAAGCAATATGTCAGACCCTATTTTATCAACAACAGCTTCAGCAAACCCTCTGCTGCGCAGAAGTTCAATCTCGGTATAAATTTTGCTTGAACCTGAAATGCCTGTTGCCGTTTCAATCGCGCTTATCTGACCACCTCCCACAAGTAATTTCGCATTGGATTCATATATATTAGGTGCAAACTTTATTATGTATGCCACAACAATCATTGATATTAAAAAAATTGGAATTATCTTCCATTTATGTTTAAATAGTACATTTAAGATATCTCTCAATGATTTTTCTGTAATATTATTTTGTTCAGCCATCAATATTCTCCATTAACACCAATTACCAGGGCTTACTTATCACGGGGATATTATTACGTCGGCAACTGTTTTTTTCCAAGCATAAAGATAATACTTGGTTCTCTGCATTGTATACTATTTAGATGTTAATTTCTTTATAATAGAGAAGTAAAACAATAAATAATTAATAGCGTATATGGTGTTTTATACTTCCTGATTGTGACCTCTACTATTAATTTTTTTGTATCAGTTCCCAAGTGAATAACTTGAACCAATACCGAAACTATTCCCTGTATCGGGATTTATTGTGTACGTAAAACCGACTTCCGGTAATATTGTCCCTATGTGCTGGTCTAACCAACGGTTAACTTTTGTTATTCGTGTTTCCGGAACGTAAACAATATCCTGAGGTTGAAGGTACAATGGTTCTGATTGTACTCCTTTAAGGGCGTCATCAAGGTTAATATTTGCACCTATCCACTTACCGTTTTGGTATCTAATAATTAAAATATTATTATATTTCGCGTTCCCCATATTAATACCGCCGGCAAGCAATATTGCTTCCAATACTGTTAATTTACCAGGCATAGGAATGGTACCAGGGCTATTCACCTGGCCACCCACATAAACCCGACGGTTGCTAAGAGACTGGACAATAACTACAATATCCAGCTGACTCATGAAATCTTTGTATTTCGTATATAAATCTTCTTTTAATTCCATAGGGGTTTTTCCATGTGCCAATATTTCACCAACAAGCTGTAGAGTAATCATTCCGTCAGGTCTTATTGTTTGAATTATATTAAGTGCAGGAGTATAGAAAAACCTTATTTCGATAATATCTCCGGGACTTAGCCTGACTTCGGGTTCAGGATATTTTTCCAACTCGGATGTTTTCAAACTCGATTTTTCTTTATCAGGTGTGCTGCTGCACCCGGTATAAACAGAGATAATAAATACAAATGATATTATAACTGGAAGAGTTGCTATATTTATTAGGGTGTGTTTCATATTCTTTTTACATTTTACTTTTTGAAAATACTACTTTTATATTTTACCATTTAACGATAAAAAAATATACGAATTTCTACCGAAAAATTATCTTTATTGTTTCTTTTAAAAATCCGGATGAAAGAGTGCCGCCGAAACAGGCTACTCTATTCGTAATATTTATATAATGCACGCAAAATTTTGTAATTTCCAATGCATAGTCACATTGAAGAAGTGTATTCTGCTAATATTCTGAGAATTATACTTTTTCAATGCTTAATATTTTTTTTGCATGACTGATAAAATTCTCTGTATATATATTTCTATTCCAGCTGGTCCCCGGGAATTACTAGTTTTTATACGGCATAATTTCATAATCTTTATCAAACATAATTGCTATGCCTTTTTCTTCTGAGCGTACCACTTTTCCATTAATTTTTACATAGCTGGAAGCACCTATCAACTCAATAAGTTTATTAATAGGCAAAACAAAATCCATTTGCACGTTTGTTCCTTCCGGTACATAACTATTCGTTTCTAAAAAAGCTCCACCGGTACAAATGTTTTTTGTATACAGTTGGAGCATTTCTTTTTTCCTGCCCGATGCGTACAAGATAAGTCTGGCAAGGACTTTAAGTTCAAATCGTGCTATGTGTCTTCGTTCTATCATGTATACTTATTAACACAATATTAAAAAAAAACAATAAGGATAAAGTATGAATTATATTCGTATTTTTGATCAGAAATCTGTTAGAAAGAACTATGAAAAAAGTATTAGTATGTTGATAAATTCTAATACTTTTGTGTTACTTTTACAAATGTTTTGCTGCCCAAAGAGCAGCCTGTAGTCTGTCCGCCACATTGATCTTTTTAAAAACATTATAAAGATGTGTTTTAACTGTATGCGGGCTTATACATAATTTATCAGCAATCTCACAGTTTTTGGCCCCGATTGTTATCATTGCAATTATTTCAAGCTCACGTCTTGTAAGATGGTGACTATCGTCTGTTATTGGCATGCGCTTCATATCATGAACATTGTTCGAATCTCCTAAAATGTATCTTGCAAGCACATCCCTGGAGACCCATAACTGTCCATTAAAAATAGCATGTATTCCTTTTAAGAAATGGTCCCTTGTATCATTTGTGTAAAAAAATCCTTTCATACCATATTGTAATGCATAATCTTCTATGCCTGTATTATTGCTCATATTGAAAAACGCTGAGGGGAATCGAGAAATTATCTCTTTATACTCCTCTTTTAGCACATGTAAAAGCTTTTTCAAATCTTTACCAAAAGCATCCAAAAGAATTAGTTTATTCTGATAATCATCTTCTTTTGTTGTATTTTTAAGGAAATCAACATTTAAATCATTAATACATCTAACACCGTATTCGTTGTTTATAAAATATGATATTAGTTCACTTTTTAAATTATTGTGACCTATTATGTATATAAACTTGTCATTCTTATTATTTTTGTCCACTGTATTTGCGTTCTCATTTTGCTTCATGACCAATGCCTAAACAAAATAAATTTTAAAAAATTTAAGTCAAAAATTAGTGAGTTATTATTTTTTATACTTTTTTAAAAATAAATGCTGAAAATATTGAAAAAGATGAATATTATTATATAACTTTTTGTCATTTTGTCAAGATAAATAATCAACTTATTATTAAATATTATAACACAAAAAAAATAAAATTCCATGTAAGTACAAAGTTTATATGAAAATTATACATCCAAAGGTCCTAAGTAGTACGCAAGCCGATTCGCACGTTCATTCAGATCCTTATATGCCAAGTACTCGGGAATCAATATTTGGAACTGTAAAAATAGGAAAAGATGAAAAATATTTTAACCTGGGGGGAACTTCTCTCAATGCAACAACACTCATTATACTACGTTTTTGATCTTCGTCTATAATATTCAGACAAAAAAAAATTCAACCTGCTTTAATAGCAGGAAAATCACTTCTGATTTGTCAGACAGGGCTGAACTACCGATTAAACATTCTCCAGCACTTAAGGTGCCAGTCGCATCCTTCCACTGCGAGTGAAGCGACATATTGCGGACTTAAATTTAACTCCTCGAGCTTCCAGCGGGAAGGCTCACTTGCATCCCAGCTGGTTTTCATTAACCGCGCTGGTTCCCCAGGTACAAGCGAGACATCAAACTGATCCAGAGGAATTGATAGGCCCCGTCCTTTTGCCTTGATATAGGCTTCTTTACGTGTCCAGCAGTTAAAAAAAGCCCTTGATTGGATCTCTTCAGGAAGACTGCGGAGAACGGAGACCTCACCATTTGAAAAAGTGTGCTCGGCAGTAGAATCTGTGACAACATCTAAACGTATACACTCAATATCAATGCCAATTTTTCGTCCCCAGGTAAAGGCGTATAAAGCCATATCCCGGGAATGTGATAGATTAAATGATAAATTTTCATTTTCTTTTTCGAGAAAAGGTTTCCCAAAACCGTTGTATATAAACTTCAATTTAGAAGGGTCTTTCTTTAAATAACAGCTGATAATTTCCCTCAGTATTCCATGGGCTGCAATATAGTGATCTCGATCTCTCTGAAAACGAAATCTTTCAGCCCTATCCAACTCATCTGAAGCTAAGTTTAATTTCAGGCTTTTCAGCTGAACAGGGGGAATATTCAACGATGCAAACCAGACATGAACTTCATTTTTTTCTAATTTCAGTTTTACTGGCGCAGAAGGCCAGGAGTAAAGAGGTAAAGTCCTGTCCATAACTCCATTCTACCGCGGATGTTGTATCTATCTTCGATACTCAATTAATATAGTTCTTAAATAGCATGCAAATATATTAACATAAAATACGACAAAATTATACAAATATTAGACAAGCATGCCTGGTTATAAACGGTACCTGGATTCCATATCGCCCGACTGCGACCTTTTTTCATAGTCAATCAATTTTGCTATACCGAAATAGCGCTTGGACACATTATATCCCGGCAAGATTTTATCAAGTTTTGACAGAAGAAGCATTAACTCCATTAAATTGATGCTGTTTTCCTTTAATTTATCATCTAAAAACTCAAGTTTATCCACACTATATAAATCTGAGTAGTAGCGTTTTATAAATTTCTTGAACTGTGTGTTGGGGGAAATTTTATTTTTCATATTATGAAGAAAATCATTCACCGAGACATTACTACGGAATATCGATGAGATGACAACAGGTACAGTTTGTAGAAGTATTCTCAAGTCCAGCCATATATTCATTTTTTTTGCATACTGTATGTCCAGTCGAATCATCTCCTTGAAAGTCAACCGGTTTTTTCCGCTAACCTGCCAGAGCCCGGTCATCCCGGGTTTAACATCAAACCGGTATTTATGCCATTTAAGATATTCTTTTTCCTCATAGGGAAGGCAGGGCCTGGGCCCGATCAGGCTCATTTCTCCTCTTAATACATTAATCAGCTGGGGCAGCTCATCGATACACGCTTTGCGAAAAAACCTGCCCAATGGGATAATACGGGAGTCTTTTTCTTTATCAAGTTTTATCATTGATTTATCTGATTTTATCAGTTCATTTAAATACTCCCGGTGTAATGAGCTGTCATTATTAACTTTCATGGTCCGGAATTTTAAAAACGTGAAATTCTCCCCACCCTGTCCAACTCGTTCCTGTTTAAAC
>SDBT01016232.1_pt1 | contig 11796 bp, 9 predicted proteins | sample 2277101 | NCBI WGS metagenome assembly SDBT01 (sample SAMN10404973, study PRJNA504765) | marine sediment metagenome | isolation source: marine sediment core GS10_PC15, 103 cmbsf | place: Arctic Ocean: Southern Knipovich Ridge | collected 2010
AAAACCTTCCTTCCCGCTTGTGGCTCCCTGGGCAAAATTCATATCCAGGAAAATGACATCATAATTTTCGTTTTTTATCAGAGAGGGAACAGCTTCCGGGCTTTTCTCTATATGAATGTGTGCCACATACTGTTTGATGAGCAGCCGGGCGGCTTGAAGAATATCTTCATTGTCATCGATGATGAGTACTTTCCCAGTTTTTTTATCCATTTTCAAGATCTCCTAATATATTTGAGCCGGATATTGAGATATGATGCAAAATACGTGCCGATTTCCTTGGATGTCCCCTTGAACCCTCGAATCCTTTCTTCATAATCTATCATTATAAATCATATGTCCGAAAATGAACACCTATTGTCGCAAACTGAACACTTTTTTTGTGGATTTTATAATTATTCGGTGGGTTTTCTCTGTGATTATTTTTGTGGCACATATATTGCAAATAAAGTGAACCGAAACGGTTTCAAATGCGTCTAACAATAATAGTGAAATAAAACTTACGTGTTGAGAGATAACAAATAAGGAGATCCACAATGGGAATGGACAGAAAAATCGAAAAGAAAAAATGGCCGCCGAAAAAAATTTTTACTTTGGTGTCGATCGTAGGGTTTGTTGGAATTATATCTTATCTTTTAATTTTCAAAGTCACCAAATCAACTCTCAATGTCAATGCCGAACGACTCACCATTTCAACGGTTACAAAAGGCCCCTTCCAGGAATTCATTGCCGTTATGGGAAATGCCGAGCCTGAGAACATCCATTTTCTTACGGCTTTGGATGGTGGTCAGGTTGAAGAAATCTATGTTGAAGCAGGCACGATGATCCAAAAGGGCGAGAAAATTTTAAAATTGGCCAACACAAACCTGCTTTTGGATATCATGTGGAGAGAGGCGGAGCTTTTCCAGCAGAGCAATAACCTGCGGAACACCCGTCTGTCGATGGAGCAGTACCGTCTGTCGTTAATCCAGGATCTGGCCAATATCGATAACATGCTCCAGCAGCAGAAGCGTGTGTTTGACCGGTATAGAGAATTGGCTAAAGATAATCTTATTGCCAAGCATGAATTTGAAATTGCCGAAGATCAGTACCTGTATTTACAAAAAAGAAAGAGACTGACACTGGAAAGCCAGGAAAACGATATTGAATTCAGGCGGGGCCAGATTATTGCTCTCGAGGCGTCCCTTAAACGTATGACGGACAATTTGGAAGTCGTTAAAGAGAAACAGAATAATTTAACCGTCCGGGCGCCAATTTCAGGCCATTTAACATCTTTACAGGCTGAAATCGGTGAGCAGAAAAACCCGGGGAATCCTTTTGGACAAATTGATGAATTAAAAGGTTTTAAAGTTGTTCTGGGAGTTGATGAGTTCTATCTGACTCGATTGGAACTCAGGAGAAAGGGGACTTTTTCTCTTGCAGATCAGACATATGAGCTTGTTGTTGATAAAATATATCCCGAGGTCATGGACGGCCGGTTTGAAGTCGATATGGCTTTTGTCGGTGAAGATCCTCAGAATATCACTCGAGGAATGACGTTCCATATCCGTTTGGAACTGGGGGATATATCTGATGCTATTCTCCTGTCAACGGGAGGATTTTTTCAGACAACGGGAGGAAACTGGATTTACATTCTGGATGAATCCGGAGGTACGGCGACAAAAACAAGAATTAGGGTCGGGCGGTGGAACACCGATGCCTATGAGGTTCTCGAAGGGCTTCAACCCGGAGACCGGGTTATCACCTCGGGCTATGAAAACTTTGGGAATATGGAACGTTTGGTCTTAAGAAGACAAAGCGAAAACCGTTAAGGATACAGAGCTAAAATATTATTGGAGGAAAGTATGATTAAAACTGAAGATCTTAAGAAAATTTACACCACAGAAGATGTGGAGACAACGGCCTTGAACAACATCAACCTTGAAATCAAAGAGGGCGAGTATGTGGCCATTATGGGGCCTTCCGGATGTGGGAAATCCACTTTGCTGAATGTTTTGGGGATGATCGATAAGGCATCCTCGGGAAAATATTATTTTTTCGACGAGGAAGTGTCAGGCTATTCCGAAAGACAGAGAGCCGGTTTAAGAAAATCAAACATCGGTTTTGTCTTTCAGAGTTTCAATCTTATCGATGAGCTGACAGTCTATGAAAATGTAGAGCTGCCGCTTCTTTATCTTGGATTTTCTTCCTCGGAAAGAAAAGAAAGAGTTACTGAAACACTCGAGCGGGTGGAAATCATTGCGAGGAAAAACCATTTCCCCCAACAATTGTCAGGTGGACAGCAGCAGCGTGTGGCCGTTGCCAGGGCTGTTGTAGCTAAACCGAAACTCATTCTAGCTGACGAACCTACGGGAAATCTGGATTCTGTTCATGGTGAGGAAGTGATGAAATTGATGCAGGACCTTCATGAAGCAGGGACCACGATCGTTATGGTCACTCATTCTCCTGCTTATGCCGAACACAGTCATCGTATCATTCATCTTTTCGACGGACATGTCGTGTCTGAAAATATTCAAAAAGAATTTAAGATCTAGTTTCGGAAGGAATTTAGTACGTCCTCTTTATCGCTGAGGGAATATATCAATCGAGGAGGGTCAATATGATTAAAATGAGAGACATCACCAAATATTATTCAACGGGCTTTGTTAAGACTTTTGTCCTTAGAAACGTTGATCTGGATGTTGAAGAAGCTGAGTTTTTAACAATCATGGGGCCTTCCGGGGCTGGCAAGTCAACCCTACTCCATATCATTGGTATGCTTGATTCCCCCTCCAGTGGGGAACACCGGTTTTACGATAAAGAAGTCCACAGATTGAGTGAGAGACAGCGGTCTGAGATTCACAAACACCATATCGGTTTTGTGTTCCAAAGTTATCACCTTATTGAAGATTTAACGGTCTATGAAAATCTGGAGACTCCACTTTTGTATAAAAAAGTTAAAGGGCAGGAGCGGAAAAGCCGTGTGGCGGATATGCTCGACAGATTTAATATTGTAGCTAAAAAGAAACTCTTTCCTAATCAATTGTCAGGAGGCCAGCAGCAGAAGGTGGCTGTTGCCCGAGCTCTTATCACCAATCCCAAATTGATACTGGCTGATGAACCTACGGGAAATTTGAATTCGGATGAGGGTATTGAGGTCATGGAGCTGCTCAAGAGCCTGAATGAACAGGGAACAACCATTATCCAAGTCACTCATTCGGAGGAAAAGGCCGCTTATGGAAATCGGATCATCCGTCTTCTTGACGGATGGATCCAGAAAGACTAGCTCTGAGTAATTCTTAAGGAAAAAACACAATAAAGGATTGAAAATGCCGGGAGGTATATGATGCTGAAAGCAAAAAGCACAATAATCATTTTATTAATAATAATGTTTGCAACAGGAGGGTGGTCTCAGGATAACGAGCTTGCCCTCTCTCTCGATGAGTGCATAAAGACGGCTCTGAAAAACAATTTGGGTTTGGCTGTTGAAATATTGAATCCGGAACTTGCCGATGCCTCGATTTCGCTGGCAAGGGAACGGTTTCTTCCTCAGTTTTCTATGAGTTATTTCACACGAAACACGAATACGCCTTCGTTTTCCTGGATAGATGCGGCCGGTGAGGTTTCTACGGAATTTAAAAATTATTCCACCCAATACCAACAGAACCTTCCGACGGGTGCAACCTTAACCGCTTCATTAAATTCCTACCAGAATGAGACCAATACGAAATTCCAAACAATCAATCCCCGGTTCGGAAGCACTCTTCGATTCGATCTTTCCCAGCCTCTTTTAAGAGACTTTGGATTTCGTGTCAATCGCAGAGAAATAATCATCGCAAAAAATAATTTGGCCATGTCGAACAGTCAGCTTAATCAAACCCTTCTGGATACCGTATACAGTGTCGAAGAAGCCTACTGGAATCTTGTCTTCAGCATTGAAGACCTCAGAGTTAAGCACCAGTCTTTGGATCTAGCCAGAAAACTTCTTGAAAAGAACAGAAGAGAAGTCGAAGTGGGGACTTTGGCTCCCATAGAAATCCTGAGTGCCGAGGCTGAGGTGGCCACTCGGGAAGCGGATATCCTTCAAGTTGAAGCTTTGGTCAATAATAACGATGAAGCTCTCAAAACAATTATCAACATGGATATGGATGGCGACATCCGTTTGATGACCATCAATCCGGTTGATCAACCTTCAAACACAAGGACAGAGATAAGTCTTCACGGCGCACTAAAGACGGCCATGGAGAACAGACCGGATCTGGAATCATTACGATGGGAGATTAAGAATAAAGATGTGGATTTTGTGTATGCTAAAAATCAACTCCTGCCTTCTCTCAATTTAGATGCGTCCTACTGGAGTCCCGGTATTTCCGGCACCCTTATTTTGTACCAGGATAATAATCCTCTCACCAATATCGTTGTGGGGACGGTTCCCGGTGGTTCCTCTGATGCCCTGAAAGATGCCATGGGATTAAAATTCCAGAACTGGTCAGCCGCCCTCACTTTGACTTTGCCTATGAACACTGTTTTTACCCGTGCACTCTATGTCCGGGCCAAGACGAATTTGGAGCAGTCCAAACTTCGCCTACGAAACCAGGAGCAGCAGATTTTTCTGGAAGTCAGCAATGGAGTGCGTGCCGTCCAAACGGATTACAAGCGTATCCAAGCCTATAAGATAGCGAGAGAGCTTGCCGAAGAAAAACTGGAGGCCGAAGAGAAAAAACTCATGGTGGGCTTGACAACAAATTATCTTGTTCTCCAGTATCAAAGGGACCTGGCCAATGCACAGGGTGCGGAACTGAGGGCCGTCATCGATTATAATCTCTCGATGGCTCGTTTGAACAGGACTATGGGTATCAACCTCGGCCCCTGAACAATTCAAGTTACCGAATTCTTTGATTACTTAGATAGTATGAATGGATAATTATTGACCAAAGAGTTCTTTTAGTTTTTCCAGAAGTTCAAGATTTTTTTCCACTTGAATCATCGGAATATTTTTTTCTTGGGAAATGATGGTGAAGCGGCTGTCTTCATTGCCCCCTTTGTTGATGAGAAGGAGATGTGATTCGGGCGCGATGGCATCTATACTGAGTTCGTCGGTGTTATCGCCAGGGGCAGCTCCCTGTGCCCGATTCTTCAACCCTGTGATATGGGCGCCAATAATGGTGATTCCTTGTGTTCGGGCCTCCTGTATCAGCTGAGAGGCCCTTTCTATTTCATCTTCGATATCAATGCCTGCAGCTCCCATCCCTTTGAGGCTGGCCCCCATGACAATGATGACCGATTTAAATGGGATTCCGTTTTCTTTGGCCTTCCTTAAATCTCCGGCTGTGGCGAATGTGTTCATTACATAGGCGTAAGTGGACGGTTCAGTCTGGAATTTGAGTCTCATAAAAAGTACTTTGACCATACTTGTGCCTGCACACTGTCCACAAGAGGTGATGAGCACAGGGAGTTCAGTTTTCGGGAGTTCAGCTTGAAGTGTGGCCCCGAAAATAACAGTCCCGGCTGAAAGGGTGAGTATGAAAAAAATTAAAAATAATCTTCCTATCCGGATCATCTTTTTCTCCTTATAGAGTGAGGACTAAAATTAAGCACATATTAGTGTATTTAAAACCGCTATATCCGTCAATTAATCTTTATTGAATTTTGTACTGCACCATCTTATTGAAGAGCGTTTTTCGACTGACTCCCAGAATTTGAGCGGCTTTTGTCCTGTTCCCTCCCGACTCCTGCAGTGCTTTTTCTATGAAATTTATTTCTTTTTTTTCTGTGATGTTTTGGATCATTTGATTCATCGGCCGTCTTTTGCCGAAGAACACATTTCCTTCATCCGCAGCCTTGATCCTTATTCTCAACGGCATGTCTTTTTCCTCGATTTCAGAGTGTTCGCTCATAACCAGGATTTCATAGATAACGCTTTCCATCTCTCGGATATTCCCCGGCCATTCATAATTTTGTAACAGATGGAGTGTCTCAGACGTGACTCCTTTTATGTTTTTTTTCAGTTCCCTGTTAAATTTTTCGATAAAATATTCACAGAGGAGAGGGATGTCCTCTGTCCTGTCTCTTAGGGGAGGCACCTGAATGGATAGGACGGCCAGCCGCCAGTAGAGATCTTCCCTGAAAACACCGTCTCTGACTCCATCTTCCAGGACTTTATTTGTGGCAGCGATTACGCGCACATCAATGTGTGTGGTTTCACTCCCTCCGATCTTGACAATCTCTCTCTCCCCAAGGACCCGGAGGAGTTTCACTTGGGCTTCCTGGGAGAGTTCGCCAACTTCATCGAGAAAAATAGTCCCCTTGTTCGCCAACTCAAATTTTCCCGTTTTTTCCGATTTGGCGTCCGTAAACGCCCCTTTTATATGGCCAAAAAATTCAGACTCGATCAAATCCCTTGGGATAGCACCGCAGTTGACAACAATAAAGGGATTATCCTTTCTCGGGCTTTTAAAATGGATGGCTCTGGCTATCAATTCTTTTCCCGTTCCACTCTCACCTGTGATCAGAACTGTGCCATCTACCCGTGCGACTTTTTCCATCATCTGGAAAATGGAATTCATTTTCCCGCTTGTCCCGATGATATTAGAAAAACGGTAGTGTGAAGAGAGTTCCGATTTCAGCTCACGGACTTCTCTACGGAGCTTTTTGACTTCCAAGGCTCTGGAAATCAAGAGCAGGAGTTCATCGTTGTCGACAGGTTTTTCCAGATAATCATAGGCTCCCAGTTTGGTGGCTTCCACCGCATTCTGTATTGTCCCGAATGCTGTGATAATGATGACCTCAGACGCGGGTATCTTTTCCTTTATTTTGGCAAGGATCTCAATGCCTGAATAGTCAGGCATGTTCATATCCAGAAGGATAAGGTCGGGATTAAAACTCAGGACCTTAATTAATCCTTGTTTCCCATTTTCCGCTGTTTGGACAGAATAGTTTTTTTCTTCGAGAAGAAGAGAAAAAATATCCCGGATATTTTTTTCATCATCGATGATAAGGATTTTATGTTTCATGTTTAAAAATCCAGAGGTAATATGATTGAAATTATTGTGCCCTGCCCCACTTTGCTTTTGACTTTAATTTCTCCTCTATGAGATTCGATGATGCCGTAGCAGATTGAAAGGCCGAGCCCTGTCCCCCCGCTTTTTGTTGTAAAAAATGGATCAAAAATATTGTCCAGTTTGTCTTCAGGAATTCCCTCCCCTGTGTCGGTCACGGTGATTAAAATTTTATGGCTGTCTTTAGGATGGACTTCGATCTTTAATTCTCCTCCTTCTTTCATGGCCTGAGCAGAATTCAGCAGGATATTGAGAAAAAGCTGTTTAAGTTGGGCTTTGTCGCTGTTGAGAAGGAGAGGGGTATTGGGGTAGTCGCGTGTGATTTTGATCTTGTATTTTTTGGATTGAATGGAAATCAAATTCAGGCTACCTTCGAGAATCTCTATGATGTTGTTTTTCTCTTTTTTGATCTCAGAAGGTCTGGAAAAGGAAAGGAGGGCGGAAAGGATCTCATTGATTCGTCCGGTTTCCTGGAGGGCATTAGTGAGGAGCTTATTCTCTTTTTCTGTATGAATTTTAGTGGTGAGATATTGAAGTGAAGATTGGATAGCCGTGAGCGGATTCCTGATTTCATGGGCGGCTCCGGCTGCCAGTTCGCCAATGGTCGCCAGCTTATCTGCTCTGGACATCCTTCTAAAACGCTCTCGCTGCTCTTTGTACAAAATTGCATTTTCCAGGGCAATCCCTGCCTGAGGTGTCAGGGTTGAGATGATCGCGAGTTCCTGTTTGGTGAACTTCTTTTTTTTCGTTTTTGGGCCGATTAATATGATGCCGATCAGCCTGTTCATCGAGACAAGAGGGAAGCAGAGTTCGATATTAAGATTTTCCAGTAGTTCCCTTTCTTTTTTTGCTAAATAACGAAGAACGCCTGACTTTTCGGGAATATATAGGTGGGTTTTGTTGACCTTCAGCCATTTTGCGAGAGGATCGTTACTTAGAAAAAAGACTTTATTGATCTTTTCCTCTTCAAATCCCATGGAATTGCTGACCTTGAATTTTCCGGTTTCCTGGTCAAAGATGACGAGAAATAGATTTTCAACGGGAATGAACTCTTTGATCTTGCCTAGGAAATTGTGTCCGATCAGTTCGATATCTTCAATGATGCTCAGGCTGTCTTCCAATTCCTTAAAGAAGATATAGGGATATTCGTCCTTGTTGACCTTAGACAATTTTCTGATTAAAAAATCTCGTAACGGGCTCATCTCTCTTTCTCAGATAGATTTTACATTAAAATTCTCTAAAATAAAATGAAAAACGAGTAACATGTTTCTCATGTGTGTAATTAATTACCCGTTCCCATGGTGGAGTATCTTATTTTCCTAATGAATTTTTCATCCTTATCGGGGGTATATTAAATAGAAAAAACAACAATCCCAATTTGGCATATTTATTGCTTATAATATTATCTGAAAAAAAGAGGAGATTTAAAATGCGCAAAAAAAATCTTATATGTTTTTTAATCCTGACTGTATGTGTCTTTTCCTCTCTTTGGTCTTTGCCGCAGAAACAAAAGGACATCACACTGGAAGAGTGCATTGTCTATGCTATAAAGAATAATTTGGATGTCACGGCAGAGCTTATAACTCCTGAGATCGCGGATATGGTTGTCACCCGGTCAAGAGAAAAATTCCTTCCCTCTTTGGGTTTCGGATTTTCACGGAGGAACACAAACGCCCCCTCTGCTTCTTGGATTGAGTCTTCAGATCAGGTTCTCACAACCTTCAATGACTACTCCGGTCAATTCAGCCAGCTGCTCCCCACCGGTGGACAACTCGAAGTTTCGTTGAATGCGAATATGTATGATACTAATCAGAGATTATTGTCACTCAATCCACGATATGGAAGCACTCTTAACTTTTCTTTTATCCAACCGCTGTTGAGAAACTTTGGAGTAAAAACAAATCGCCGGGAAATTATTGTGGCCAAAAACAATAGGGACATATCGGAAAATGATTTCAAGAAAGTTCTGCTCGATACGATTTATGCCGTAGAGGATTCCTACTGGAATCTCGTCTACAGCATTCAAACTCTGGAAGTAAAAAAACAGTCTTTGGAACTGGCTCAGGATCTTCTTTTGAAGAACCGGAAAGAGGTGGAGATTGGCACGTTGGCGCCAAAGGAGATATTGAGTGCTCAAGCTGAAGTGGCCGCTCGTAAAGCCGACATTTTGCAGGCCGATACACTGGTGAAAAATAACATCGATCGTTTGAAGACCCTGATCAATCTATCGGATGAGCAAGAGGAAATCATTCTCGTTCCGGTGGATGAACCCGCATTTGAGCTAAAGGACATAAGTTTGGAGGACGCACTCCAATCGGCCCTGGAAAACCGGCCGGATTTGCAGTCGTCTCGAATTAATCTAAAAAACATGGATTTGGATATCCATTATGCCTGGAATCAACTGCTTCCGGAGCTAAACCTCAATGCTAACTACTGGAGTCCAGGTCTATCAGGCGACCAAATTCTCTATCTTGACAATAATCCTCTAACCAATGTTATCGTGGGCAAGATTCCGGGAGGTGCGGGTGACGCGTTAAAGGATGCCCTAAATTTCAAATATAACAATTGGTCACTGTACTTCACTCTTGATATTCCTCTAAAGACAATCATATCCCGGGCGGCCCTTGTTGAGGCAAAAAAAAGTCATGATCGGGCAGAAATAAGGATGAAGAGTCTGGAGAAAAAAGCTTTTTTAGAAACCAAGACAACTGTCCGGACAGTGAAATCAGATTACCTGAGAGTCGAAGCCTACAGGATAGCACGGGAACTTGCGGAACAAAAACTTGATGCGGAGGAGGCAAAATTAAGAGCCGGAATGACGACGAATTTTATTGTGCTTCAGTATCAAAGAGATTTAGCCAATGCAAGGAGTGCGGAACTCAGGGCCGTTATTGATTACAACCTCTCTCTATCCAGGTTAAACAACACACTAGGCATAAGCCTTAAAAACTGGAATATCAAACTTACGGATGCGGGAACAGGAGTTGGAATACTAGAATGATCTGGAAAATTGCGAAAAAGGAGTTCCATAACAATCTGCTTACTTTTCGTTTTACTTTTGGCTCACTGATCCTGATCTTTCTTGTTTTGGCTATCAACCTGGGTGTGACCAACCGTCTTGGGAATTCAGTGCAAAATCCTCTGCTCAATATCTTCACATCTTTAGATCTGACTCTACTCTCAAACAAAAGAAGAGCTTCGAGTATGGAATGAAAACAATCGTGCTTCGATGAACATCTGGGGATCTATGAATTCCACCGATGGAATATACGTTTTTCAGAGGGCAGACAGGATTACGATCGATCATTTTAAGAAGCGGATAGCTTTTTCTGAACCTCTTTACAGGCAGAGAACAGATAAAATCTGGGCTGTCAAACAGGCTTTTTACTTCAAGCTGAGAAACCAGGAAAAACTGGCAACACGGTTGAACCGGCTTTCGCCAGCGGGGCTCTTTCAGGAAGTTTCCGAGATGATTGCGCGAACGGATATTTTCAATTACGAGAGATATATTCAACAGGCAGCTCTGTTCCGGGAAGCGGTGTTCAATTACTTAGATGCAATGAATGCCATACGATCCCTAAGGTGGTTTACGGTGATGGAAGAAAAAGACGTCCTGCCGCTGGAAGAATACAGGAAAGTTGATTACAGAAAACCGGATGGAAGCTATTTCACACTTGCGGATTATGAATCTTTGGGTCTATCGGATTTTCCCCGGGTGATCACTCTATTATTTATTCTCATTTTACTCAATCTGAGTTTTTTGGCCTTTGTACTCAGCTATGATGCTGTCTGCGGTGAAAAGGAGCAGAATACACTGTCGTCCATTTTTCCACAATCCGTGACAAGCGCCATCACTCTTCTCTTCATCTGGACTATTATGTCCTTTGTTATTCCGGCGACAGGAAATTTGATCGCCAATCAGTTTTATCCGATCCCCAAAAAGGGAGAGATTGAAAAACAGATTAGAACGGCCCAAGATGAAATCTATGACACGAAATACAGGGACACAAAAGCCGGCAGCTGGAACGGGGATCCATTTGCCGAATGGGTACCTCTCCGGGCGCAGTGGTGCACGGACATCATGAATGCGCGCAATCAAATATATGATGACTATATCAATCAGATGGTCAACCAAGTGGAGAAGACAAAATGGATGACAAGAATTTTTCCTGTGTCAGTGTTTCGATACTTGACAGAAGAAATTTCCGGGACTGGTGTAAAGAGATTTGAAAACTTTTTCCTTCAGGCCAACAGATTCAAACAGCTTTTATATGATTTTGTAGAAGAAAAAGACAGCCCCGATGAGAAGAGCCCTCATTTTCTCACACTACCGCTTACAACAGGGAGTGCTGGTATTTCCCGGCTTCCCGTCGATTACGCCTCAGTTCCTCAGTTTATTGAAGAGTTTCCTCGGCTGAAGGACAACCTTTTGCTGATTATTATAGATTTAACGATTCTAGTGATTCTCGGTCTTTTGTTCTTCATCACGGGATATTTTCTTTTGGTGAGGTATGACAAACGATGAGGCGACTAAAAATAAAAAGAAATGAATCAAGACTAAAGGAGAAGTGATATGAAAAATGCAAAACATCTATTTCTGGTGGTTCTTATTCTAACCGCCTTTGTTAGTGTGACGTACGCGCAGGAATCTCAGACGATGAAGCTGCTGTCCCTGAAAAAAGCACAGCTTTCGCTGGAAGAAATGAAGGGGGATTTTGATAGAGCCTTAAAACTCAAAGAGGAGGGCTTGATCTCGGAAGAG
>SDBT01016233.1_pt1 | contig 11796 bp, 6 predicted proteins | sample 2277101 | NCBI WGS metagenome assembly SDBT01 (sample SAMN10404973, study PRJNA504765) | marine sediment metagenome | isolation source: marine sediment core GS10_PC15, 103 cmbsf | place: Arctic Ocean: Southern Knipovich Ridge | collected 2010
GTGAAATATCGAGTTCTCTTTTCCGTCACGGGATGACGGGCTACTGTTTTCACACAGGCTGTCCCGCGTGGGAATGAAAAAGCGATAATTCAGCGTCAAAAAAAATTCATTCTCATCTATTTGTTAATGGAGAGAAATAATTTTACGCATTGCTTGGAGCGGGTGATATATTCCCAAGCTGGGGGCTTGGGAACAAGATATGTGCCATACCTTGAAAAAGTTTACATTCAGAGGTATTCTTTCAAGTAGAACTTTTCAACGGTTATCAGCGAAAGAAGATCTTGTTTCAACCTTGAAAAGGTTCAGCAGGAAGAAAAATCTTTTAAACCTTTTCAAGGTTTTTTCTGCTTTTTGGTTTGACAAAGATATTGCATTCTAAAGTTTAGATACGATTTTTGAAAATGGAGAAAAAAATAGATGGCAAACAAAGATAAAACAGCGATAAATCCTACTAGAGAAGAAAATTATCCTGCTTGGTATCAGCAGATTATCAAGGCTGCAGATATGGCAGAGAATAGTGATGTGCGCGGTTGTATGGTCATTAAACCATGGGGATATGCAATCTGGGAAAATATCCAGAAAAGCCTGGATGAGATGTTTAAAGAGTCTGGACATGTGAATGCATATTTTCCGCTCTTCATTCCCAAAAGCTTTTTTGAAAAAGAAGCTGAACATGTGGAAGGATTTGCTAAAGAATGTGCCGTTGTTACTCATTCAAGGTTGGAAGATGACGGCAAAGGCGGTTTGAAACCTGCTGGAAAGCTTACAGAAGAACTCATTATCCGTCCAACCAGCGAAACCATTATCGGAGCTTCTTTCAGCAAATGGATAAATTCGTATCGCGACCTGCCGCTTTTGATCAATCAATGGGCAAATGTAGTCAGGTGGGAATTGAGAACCCGTTTGTTTCTCAGGACCACAGAATTTCTCTGGCAGGAGGGTCATACAGCTCATGAAACCAAAGAAGAAGCCATGGAAGAGACTTTCAAGATTCTGGATATTTATGCCAGATTTGCAGAAGAATTTTTGGCAATTCCCGTAATCAAAGGCAAGAAAACCGAATCTGAGAAATTTCCCGGAGCTGTTTCCACTTATACTTTCGAAGCAATGATGCAGGATAAAAAAGCTCTGCAAGGCGGTACATCCCACTTTTTAGGTCAGAATTTTGCCAAAGCTTCAGATATCAAATATCAAGGCAAAGATGGAAAAGAAGAATATGTCTGGACAACTTCCTGGGGTGTTTCTACACGTCTAATTGGTGCCTTGATTATGGCTCACTCAGATGATAACGGCTTGGTTCTTCCTCCAAAGATCGCTCCGTCTCATATCGCAATTATTCCCATCTATCGAAACGATGAGCAACAAAAAGAGGTTTTGAATTTCATAGATAAATTAAAAAATAAAATTAAACCTTTACGTTATTTCGAAAACAAGATTCGGATTAAGCTTGATGATCGTGATCTTACAGGTGGCGAAAAGGTGTGGCATTGGATTAAAAAAGGAATTCCAATTCGTTTGGAAATCGGACCTCGAGATATTCAACAGAATTCAGTCTTTATGGGAAGACGAGATAAAAATCCTAACGAAAAAGAAGGTATAAATGTCGATGATTTTATCAGAAATCTAATTCCAATACTCGATGAAATTCAAAATAATATCTTTCAGAAAGCCTTAAAGTTCAGAGAAAAAAACATTGTGAAAATTGATGATAAAACTGAATTCTACAAATTCTTCACTTCCAAAAACAAAAAGAATCCTGAAATTCATGGCGGTTTTGCTTGCAGCCATTGGTGTGAAAATCCAGATTGCGAAGAGCAGATAAAAACCGACTTAAAAGTTTCCATTCGCTGCATTCCTCTGGATGCTATCAAAGAAGAAGGCGAGTGCATCTATTGTGGTAATAAAAGTAACAAACGTATAATTTTTGCCAAGAGTTATTAATCAGGAAAAAATATGAAATTCTGGTTGGATGAAGGTGAATTCATTTATTTGTTTCAGTTACTGAAAGCATCCGGAGCTTTGGATGATTATGCGGAGATTAGGACTGTTATTAAAGAGGGAAAAGTTTACGTTAACAAAGAAACAGCTATCAATCAGAGAGTAAAAGTTTTTCCCGATGATATTGTTCGCTTTCAGGACCATCATATAATCGTGAAGAAAAGTAAACCTTTGAAGCCAGAAAAAATCAAAACTTACAAAGAAGAAGAAACTCATATTATCCAACACGGAAATATGAAAAAATGGGATTCTAAACCTTTGAAAGACGATTTGGATTTGGAAAACAAAATAAATGAGTACGCAAAAAAACTGCACGAAAAATTACTGAAAGACAAAAAAACAATTTGTTTTGCAGAATCGTGTACTGGCGGAATGATTCAGCAAGTTGTTACTTCTTTCTCCGGTTCATCCGAGTATTTTTCAGGAGGAATTGTAAGTTATTCAAATGAAGCAAAAATAAATCTGATAAATGTAAACCCTCAAACTATAAAAAATTTTGGGTCAGTAAGTAAACAATGTGTGACAGAAATGGTACAAGGTGTTCAGAAAGTTTTTAATACGGATATTGCCGGAGCAGTTACCGGAATTGCAGGTCCAACAGGTGGAACAACAGATAAACCTATCGGTACAGTACATATCGCAGTTCAAATAAATGAGAACACTCAAAATTTCAAATTTCTTTTTACTGGTGACCGTGAGAAAGTTAGAAAAAAAACTACTTTAAATATGTTCAAAATCATATTGGAAAATATTTAAGTTCTTGCCAAAATTACCTATCCTCAAAAATGTATAAAATATTAGTTAACCAGAGTTATAAATGAGAAAAGCTGTTTTCCGCTTGTTCCCAAATTCTCAGGCTGTGTAAAAACAGATGAAAAGCTCGTTTTTATTCTCAATCCCCTCTGACTCCCCCTATTTAGGGGGAGAATCTATCTCCTTTTGCCGCAGGCAGTTCCCTTCCCCTTCGATAGGGGGAAGGGTTAGGGATGGGGGTCGTGGAGAATTAAGAAAAACCATTTTCACACAGGCTGTCTGTTTGGGAACACAATTGAACAGGAAACTCCGTTTCATAGATATTTTCAAAACAGAGTTTTAAGAAAAGTGCATTCCCATCCGGCAGCTGCCGGATGGGAACGAGAAAAAATTGGAGTTATAAATGAGAAAAGCTGTTTTATCAGGATTAATCTTAATTTTCTCTATTTTGGTTCATGCTGAAGGCTTTAAAGTTTTGGAGCAAAATGAATCTGAATTACTGATCAAATTTGAATTGCCAAATTTTGAAATTGAAACTATTAAAATAAATAATGAGATTTATCATAAAATATTATGCAATTCAGATGCATATTATATTGAAGAAGGAAAACCATTAATTCCTTATTTTGCTGAAACTGTAGGTTTACCCATAGATGGTGATATCGATTTGCAGATAATCGACAAAAAGCAAAGAATTAAAAAAAATATTAATATTGTACCGGCAGATAAACAAATCCCTACAGAGAATTCAGTTGAATATCAGTTTTATGAAGATGCAAGAGCTTATAATAGTAATTCATATTCCCCTGGAAATCTGCTCTCAAAAGGCAATAAAGCATTTATCGGAGATCGTTTTTTCACCACTTTTTTTGTTAATGCTTTTCAGTTTAAAGCAAAAACCAAAGAATTGCTCATAACCACAGAAATTACATTCAGAGTGAAAATCTCAGGAAATAAAAACTCAAGTAGAAACTGGCAAACCAGCAATAATTTCATAGATAAAACCGGAAAAACTTTCTTCCTGAATAATGAATATTCCCGGAAATGGAGAAAGGAAAAATCTAAAGCAAAAAGCTTTCCTTCAAGACAGGGAGAAGAAATTACTCAAATACTACTGATTATCGATAAAGAAGGCATTTATAAAATAACTTATGAATTTTTCACAGATTCACTTTCCGGATATTTTGAGCATCATCCTGAATATGAAATGGCATTTGACTGGGATGAAATTGATCCTCGATATCTGGAACTTTCCAATGAGCTTGGAGCGATTCCAATCCATTTTGTAGGAGAAGCTGACGGTTCTTTTGATACCGGAGATTATTTTGAATTTTACGGTGATAGACATTATGGTGAAAACGATTATTATGATGATTATTCCTCGGAAAATGTTTACCGGCTAACCTTAAAAAACACGCTTGGCAGCAGGATGGCTGTAGAGAATGGAGGTTTGCAGGTTACAAATGAGGATGATTTTGTGGTTCCGGTCTCTTTTCAGCAAACCATCCATTTTGAAGACCAAAATGTTCTTGAACAACTCGGAGCTCAATTTTATTATTATTATTATTATAATCAGGAATTCTATAAAGAAGACATTTATTTCTGGAAAAAAATCTCCGCTCCAAATCTAAATATCACAAATTTTAACCTGCAATATCCTCAAGATTCAGGGATTAGAAAATATTCAGCAAAAGTCTCAGTTTGGGGATTATCAGATACTGAAGGATTTATTGATGACCATTATGCAATAGTCGGGATAAATAACTCTTTGATCGATGATGCTATCTGGTCCGGACAGAAGGAATACATTTTCGAAAATATTGATCAGTTACCAAATAGCTATTTAGCTCACGGTGAAAATCAGCTTTACATTCGTCTTCCCGGAATAGAGGGAATCGATGAATGGGAATTTGCCATGCTGGATTATTTTGAGATCACCTACTGGCGTGAATACAAAACCGATGAAAATGAATTCAAATTTACCAGACCGGATTATAAATATAATGGACAACACGAGCCATTCGGATTATATCAATTTGAGATCGATAATTTATCCAATGAAAATATCTCTGTTTATAAAATCGGCTCGAGCATCCTGGAAAACCTGCAAATAGAATCTTTTTCCCAATCCGGAGGAGCTCCTTATAAATTAACTTTTCAGGATAGCGTGCTCTTTGATAACCTCGAATATTATGCAGTAACCGAAGATAATAAAAAACTTCCTGTAGAAATTCGACCAAATATTCCATCTAATTTAAAAGACCCTTTTAATTCTGCTGATTACATAGTTATTACTACTCAAGAATTTATCGAAAATCAGCAGGAAGAAGAGAACGGATTGGAGCTCTTTAAAAGCACGTGGGAAAATCAAGGATATCAGGTTAAGATTATCAGTTTGCAAGACATCTTTGATGAATTCAATTTTGGAATCCGCTCTGCTGAAGCTATCAAAGATTTCATTTCTTATGTTTATAATAATTGGTCTGGAAATTCTCCCTCGCATATTTTACTTCTTGGGGATGGAATTACTGATGAAAGAGATTACAATACTTATTTTAAAGATTTTAAGAAGTCATTTAATTTAATTCCTTTCAGGAATGTATGGGCAGCAGACAGAGGTGCAATAGCCAGTGATAACTGGTTTGCCTGTATTGTTGGTGATGATATTGTAGCGGATTTGAGCATCTCCCGTATCAATGTTTGGCAATTTGAACAGATTTATGATATTGCCAGTAAATCATTACATTATCTGGAGAACCCGAATTATGATGATCTGTGGCACAGTAATATGACTTTTGCAGCAGGGGGTCCGATTGAAGGAAATCTTTTTGCCATACAATGTGAAAATATCATTGAAAAATATATTCCTTCTGAATTCAAAATTAATCGAGTTTACTGCAGTACAGTTGGTCTTCCCAGCTCTTATGCCGGCAATACTACTTCCTTAATCCAAAACATTAATGATGGTACTATTTTTCTGGAATTTTTTGGTCATGGCGGCGGTCGGGTTTGGGCAGATTATAATCTTCTGAATCAAGCAGATATTACTACTTTCAATAATGATAACTATCCCTTTGTGAGCAGCATGTCATGTTATGGTTCTGCGTATAATTATCCTCAAAGTTCATGTATCGGGGAAGAATTAATCCTGGTTCCGGAAAAAGGAGCCATTGCTCATGTGGGCTTCACCGGTTATGGCTATAAATATGCTGATGAATTTTTTGGAAATTTCTTAGCAGAAGCGATTTTTAATGAAAATGTGAACACAATCGGTGAAATAGTTGATTTTACAAAAGCAAGGTTTTTCGGTATAGAGGGCAATAGCGACATTGGAACAGCTTTAATTCAAGGTTGTGCACTTCTGGGTGATCCGATGATCGAGCTTATTATTCCAACCGAAAAACGGCAGGTAATATCAAATAAATATAACGTTATTGAAGGTGATACTTTAGTCTTCAAGTCTGGTGTTGGTTCGGATATCACCAAAGGAAAATTCCTGATATTTGATGAGGATGATGTTCAACTTCCTTTTACAGAATATTATCCCTTTGAAATTCCTGTTATAAACGATACTCTTACATCTTTTGCTTTTGTTGTTCCTGAAAATCCGGATTCAATTTACAGCAGATATGTGAAAGTATTTGCCTTTGGAGATGATAAAGAAATTATTGGAATGACAAATATTACAGTTGGGAAATCTGCTGTTGTGAATCTTGAAATTGAACCTGAATTCCCGATAGAATCCGATTCGGTTTTTGTGAGAGCTGATTTCTTCGATGAAAATGGTATCGATAGTGTGAAATGTTATATTGAAAACAACAATTATGAAATTGTGATGATAAATATTGGAAACAATGAATATGTTTTGCAGAATCCCATCCAACCTTTCTCTGCTGGAACTAAAGTAAAATTTCATTTCATTATTACCGATTCGCTGCAAAATTCTACTGAAAGCCGATCTTATTCATATGATGTATTGGGACCGGATTTGGAATTGGAATTAATCGAGTTTGGAGAAAATGAAAACCAACCTGTTGTTAACATTAAAATCAAAAATATCGGTTCGATTACTGCTGCATCCTGTTATCTGAAATTATACGATGTCTCTGCTTATCATACTCTTTTAGATTCGATTATTGTCGATTCTTTAACTACTCTTGAAGCACGATGGGAAAGCATTCCCATTCCATTGTTTAATGGTGAAATTCGATTCCGAGCTGTAGTAAATGAAAATGAAGAATCGTTTAATGAAATCAAATATTATAATAACTATATCACATCAGAAGAATTTATTATCAATATGTTTGAAGCAGGAATATCCGATACTATTGCAACCAGTCTGGATAGCAATCTTCAATGTGAATTTCCTGCAAATCTTCTCTCGGAATCCACAATTTTCTATATTAATAATCTTGGAACTAAAGAGCCAATAAATCAGCCTGACATTCAGAAAATTATACTTGAAAATAACTCATTTTCTCATTTATACCGTTCTTATTCTCAAGCATATGAGATTGGAACATTAAATCCATCATTACTTGCAGACACGCTCGGTCATTTCCCAAATGGGCAAAAAGTTACCTTAAAATTCTTCTATAGTTCTGAAGATTCTTTAACTCAAAACCTGGAAAATGAAAACAACTTTTTTGTTTATCGCTGGGAAGAAAACTTTCATAAATGGATAATCGAAGGTGGTACAACAAATCAGGAAAATGATTTTGTTAGCTTCGATATTGACCGAATCGGAATTTTCTCTATCTTCCAAAATAATGATAGAAAACCACCCTCAATCGAAGCTGATGTTGAAGGGCAGGAATTCACTCACGGCGGATATATTTCCAAAAATGGAATTATCTCATTTTTAATCTCAGATGCAAATGGAATAGATGTCTTTAATCAGGAGATTTCTCTCTTCCTCAATGGAAACCTGATAGATAAAAATGACTATACAACTTCCCTTCTGATCGGACATCTTACGAAAATTCCCATCAAATATCAACTCGATAATTTAGAAAAGGGAGATCACACTTTAATCCTTGAATGCACGGACGTGAACGGGAATTATGAAGAACTTGTTATCAGGTTTGTTGTTAGCACCAAATTCGATATTATCAATATCGGAAATTATCCAAATCCTGTAAAATCCCGCACAATCCACTCCGATAATATTGGACGCACGCGCTTTACATACGTTCTCACAGATGATGCGGACAAAGTTTATATCAAAGTTTACACTGTGAGCGGAAGACTCGTAAAAACCTTCAAGAACCTTGAAACCGGTGTAGGCTATCATGAATTTCCAAGGGGAGTTTTAGGTTGGAATTGTCGTGATAAAGATGGTTATTACCTGGCAAATGGTGTTTATTTTTATAGAATTACTGCTATCAAAGGTAATAAGAAAATCGAGCAAACAGAGAAAATGGCTATTTTGAAATAAGGAATTTTTATTATGAAGAAGTTTTCAATTTTACTTTTACTTTTAATTATTTCGATAAGTTTATTTGCCGGCCGATATGCCGGAGATTTTTTAGCAATTGGTTCCGGAGTTCGTTCTCTGGGATTGGGAGGAGCTTTTTCAGCAATCGCAAATGACGGTTCTGCAATATATTGGAATTCTGCTGGAATCGCGCAAATAAGAAAAACCGAATTTGGAATTATGAGAGCTTTTCTTTATGAAGGATTGGCATCATATGATAACCTTTTTGCTTGCCAACCGCTACCTAACGATGTTACAATCGGTATCAATTGGACGCGCCTGACAATCGATGATATCCCGATTTTTAAGGAAGATTACCTGGTTGGAACTACAGTTGACCAGCGTACATTAAATCCTGAATTGCAACTCACCGGTATCCCGGATGGAAAATTTAAAAGCACTGATGATCTGGTGCAATTCGCTTTTGCCAAACATGTTCATTATGACTTGAATTTGGGCTGGCTTTTCTTTGAAGTTCCCTTTGATTTCTATTTTGGCGGAAACATCAAATACATCAAAAGAAAACTCTTAGATAATATTGGAACCGGAACCGGATTTGACTTTGCTATGATTTCAAAAACCGACCTTTCTATTCTGCTTGATCTTGATTGGTTGGGAAAACTGTCCTGCGGCTTGAATTTCCAAAATGTAGGTGGTACAACCATCACCTGGGACACAGAATCCAAACATGAGGATGAAATATTATTTAATACAAAACAGGGGCTGGCACTTTTTCAGCCTTTAGAGTTTATCAATTCATCATTTATCTTATCTCATGATATAGATTACGTTTATGATAAAACCTATCATTATGGTTTCGAATTTCTTTATAAAACTTTATTAGGATTTCGACTTGGATATTATGAAGGCAATTTCTCAACCGGTTTGAGCTTGAAACTTTATGATTTCAATCTGGATTATGCCTTTGTGACAAACAACCTGGGAAACACGAACCGGGTAGGATTAAGAGTTGATTTCTAAGGGGGCGACAATGTTAAAAATTATTTTATTATCAGGAATAATACTTTTTTTTATTGGGGCTTGTGCAGGTGAGGATTCTCTCGGAACAGATACAACTCCGCCGGATAATCCAAATTTAGTAGAACATTTAGGTGATACAGGTGATATTGATATTTTCGGTGATACACTTAATTATTACAATATTTATGGATATGAAATGAACGGAATCGATGCCCTGCCCGAAGGTGATTGGATCAGAATTCAATGGGAGCATCCTCTTGATAACGACCTCGATTTTGCTCAAATCTTTCGCTTCAGTTTGCAGGATAACGTAGTCACAAAAATAGATTCAATTTCATTTCCTCACCAGGATGAATATATTGATAAAGATAGTTATTTGATTGGGAAAGACTGGTTTTATTTTATAAAAATTTTTGATACTTCCGGAAATTTTTCCGTCTCAGATAGTGTTTGTTACAACCTTCTCAATAAACCAATACTACTTGAACCACCTGATAATAACGAACCAATGCCTTTGGATAATTTATATTTCAAATGGTGGGATGATGCGAATGTTGTGACATTCCGTTTACTTTTATTCGACTCAAATTATGATATAATCTGGCAATATGAACCAACCGGACAACCAAATGCTGGTCTTGCTTACGAAGTTGAATATGATGGACCATCAATCCAGCCCCAACAAATTTATTGGCGGGTTGATGCATTTGGATATACAATGACTCATGAGGTGGAAGATAAATCTTATACGATTTATTCAGGTTCTGAATCGGAAGAACGAAGACTGAATTTCCGTTAACTAATTTGCTTGACTTAATAAAAGTGAAAAATTTTTTAGGGTTTCAAAAGGAGAATATATGAGGAAGAAAATCTTATTATTGTTACTCTTTATATTGGCAACCGTCATCTGGGCACAAACGGGAACATCCACTTTATCACCCACTACTCAAGGATTTGCTACCAGCTCTGCATATTTATATTCCGGTACTTTGGCAAGTGCTGACCAGCTCAAGATAAAGTCTTATATCTGGGGACAGGTAAGAAAACCGGGACTTTATATTGTTCCGGATGATACTGATGTTTTAACCTTGATCTCTTTAGCAGGAGGTCCTACGGAAAATGCCAAACTTTCTAAGGTTAGAATTATTCGTCCAACCTCTGAAGGTGAAAAAATCATCTGGTTAGATTTAAAAGAATATATGGAAACCGGAAATGAAGATTTGATTCCAATCTTATCTCCCGGAGATACGGTTATTGTTTCCGGAACGGTTTTCTATGCTTTCACAAAATGGGCGGATTTTCTTTCTAAAGCTGCAATATTTTTGAGTGTTTATGTTACAATTTCTAATATAAAATAATTGGGGTATTATGCAAAATCAATATTTAGAACAAACAGAAGAACAAGAGATTAAATTAACTGATTATTTACATATTATTTCCAGATACAAATGGTTGGTTCTCACAATTTTCTTGGTGGTAATTTTATCAGCGTTTTATTATACCATGAAATCACCAAGAATTTATAAAGCAACTTCAACCATTTTGCTTGAAACAAGTAAAACAAGCAATCTTCTTTTCTCTCCTATGATGACAACCCAGACAACTTTGAATAACAATATTGAAATTCTAAAAAGTCGTCCGGTTATGAGTATTGCATATCAGATTTTACAACAACATCCAGACTTCGAATCTTTCCCAATAAATGAAGATAAAGAACCGGATTTTGACCCAACAAATTATTTAAAAAATATAATTGATATCGATTCCCAAAGAGAAACAGATATTTTATCTATCAGTTTTGAATCAACACATCCTGTTGAGGCAATGGCTCTGGCAAATGCTGCAGCCAATGCTTTAATGCTGCAGGATACAGACTATGCACGTATCGAATTCAAAAACGTAAGAGAATTCCTGGAAAATAGGTTAGATGAAAACGAACGCCGTTTGAGAACATCGGAAGAAGATTTACGAGCTTATAAAATTGAACATGGAATCTCGATGCTCTCTGAAGAAACAGTGAAATTGATCGAACGTTCTTCCGATTTGGAATTGATGCTTTCATCAGCTGAGACAGAACTCGAAATTGCAATAAAACATTTAACTTATCTAACCAGCGAACTTTCTGCTCAAGATGATTTACTTTCGGATGTTAATTCTATTTTAACTTCACCTCTTTTGGAACAATTAAGAAATGAAATCGTGGCAAACCAGGCAAAATATTTCAAGTTTCTCACAAAAGCAGAATACACTCCTGACCATCCGGAATTACTCGCTCTAAACGAAGAGATAGAAAATGCCAAAATTAAATTGAATAAAGAAATTCAACAAATTACTACTGTAAAAGCAGGAACTTCAGATCCTCTAATTTATAGAAGCGATCTTATTCAAAAAATTTCAACTGCTAAAATCAATCAAAATATTGCGGAATCTAAAGTAGAGAATTTAAAAAAAATAGCTGAAGAATACAGCAGAAAAATGGCAACTTTACCAGATACGGAAGTTGATCTTGCCAGACTACAAAGAAATTATGCGATAAACGAAAAAACATATTCCATGCTCATCGAAAAATATGAAGATGCAAAAATTGC
>SDBT01016234.1_pt1 | contig 11795 bp, 10 predicted proteins | sample 2277101 | NCBI WGS metagenome assembly SDBT01 (sample SAMN10404973, study PRJNA504765) | marine sediment metagenome | isolation source: marine sediment core GS10_PC15, 103 cmbsf | place: Arctic Ocean: Southern Knipovich Ridge | collected 2010
GACGAGGAAGCTGAATACGAGGTGAATATCGACGAGTTCATCTCAAAGGGCAAGAACACCCCCTTTGCGGGCTGGACCCTAATGGGCCGGGCAGTGGCGACTGTCGTGGGCGGGAAGATATATCAATGGGAAAAGTAAAGGCTTGCCTTGTGCTTGCAGACGGGACAGTGTTCGAGGGATTTTCGTTCGGCGCACTCGGCGAGGCCACTGGCGAGGTGGTCTTCAACACTGCAATGACCGGCTACCAGGAGATACTCACTGACCCGTCGTACACGGGCCAGCTTGTCACGATGACCTACACTCAGATGGGAAACTACGGCATAAACCCCGAGGACGAGGAGTCCGCCGGAGGCCCAAAGGCCGAGGGTTTCATAGTAAAGGAGCACCTGCGCTACCACAGCAACTGGCGCTCAGAGGGCAGCCTGTCCGAATACCTGGACAAAAACGGGATTGTCGCCATCGAGGGCATAGACACCCGCGCCCTGACCCGCCTGCTCAGAGACGGCGGCTCACAGATGGGCATCATATCTACAGAGACGGAGGACGCGCGGGCCCTCTGGGAAAAGATACGCGAGCACCCCGGCATAGGGGGCATAGACCTGGCAAGCCGGGTGACCTGTGGTAAACCCTATGATTGGACCACACCCCTCTGGGGGCACAAGTCCGACGGCAACGCACGCAGGAAGGTGGTCGTATACGACTTAGGCGTTAAGCAGAACATACTCAGGCACCTCTACACAGCGGGTTTTGACGTGCACGTGGTCCCGGCATCCACACCTGCCCAAGCGGTCATGGAGATGAAGCCCGATGGGATCATGTTTAGTAACGGGCCCGGCGACCCTGAGGCGGTAACCCCGGCCATTGTGGCGGCAAAGGCCATAGTGAACAGAAAGGGCGGCCCCCCGTGCCCGGTGATGGGCATCTGCCTTGGCCACCAGATACTGGGCCTGGCCCTTGGCGGTCAGACATACAAGCTCAAGTTCGGCCACCACGGGGGCAACCACCCTGTGATGGACCTGGGCACGGGCAAGGTGGAGATCACGAGCCAGAACCATAACTTCTGCGTGGGCGTAAGCGATATAGGCCCAGCCGTAAGGCTCACGCACAAGAACCTTTATGACGGTACGGAAGAGGGCATGGCACACGTGGAGCTCCCTGTATTCTCGGTGCAGTACCACCCGGAGGCGGGCCCCGGCCCCAACGACGCCGCCTATCTGTTCAGGCGGTTTAAAGAAATGGCAGGTTGAGATAAGAAGGAAAAGAAAAAGGAATACAACATTAGCATAAATAAAGGCGCTCTCATCTTTACGACCACCTCTTTCAGCGCGGAGGAGGGAAGCGTGCTCCACAGCGGCATCTATAGCAGAGAGCTTACGTCTTCGCTGACCTCGGGAGCCGTGCTCGTAGCAATCGCCGTTTCGCTTGCGTACATGGGGGTAAAGGTCTCAATTCCGCTCATAGCGATCGGGGTCGTGCTTTTTTTCGGCATGATGGTCCTGTTTCGGATGTATGTTTTCTTTGAAGAGGTCTTCCGAGTGGAGATAGACAAGTCCAGCGGTGTGGTGAATTTCTTTAAAAAGGGTTTTAGAAGCGAAAGAGAGTCGGTGCCGCTCGAGAAGCTCAGGAGCATACGGTGGGGGGTGACCATGATTGTGCCCGAAAACACCGACGGCATAGGGGTGGTAAAGCAGATATCGGCCCAGCACGGGATGCCCATCCCCGGCTTTGGAGAGACGCGCGAGGTGCACTCGGTAGTGTTCGAGTTCAAGGACGAAAGGGACATAATGGTCTTCAGCTCCGAGGACCAGGACGAGGTGGACGTGGTTATGGACTTGATGAAGAACTTTATTGGGGGGGAAGTTGCCCAAGCGGACTGACATTAAAAAGATACTCTTGCTGGGGTCGGGCCCGATAGTCATAGGCCAGGCCTGCGAGTTCGACTATTCAGGCGCTCAGGCCTGCAAGGCCCTCCGGGAGGAGGGCTACGAGGTCGTGCTCGTAAACTCCAACCCGGCCACGATAATGACCGACCCGGAGATGGCCGACGCCACATACATAGAGCCCCTTACGCCTGAGGTCGTGGAGATGGTGATAGAGCGCGAGCGCCCTGACGCCCTGCTCCCCACAATGGGCGGACAGACAGCGCTTAACCTGGCTAAGGACCTTGCCGAATCAGGTGTGCTTGACCGCTACGGGGTGGAGCTTATTGGCGCAAAACTCGATGCCATAAAGAAGGCCGAGGACCGCGACCTGTTCCGCAAGGCCATGAAGCGCATTGGGCAGGAAGTTCCCCGCTCCCGCATTGCCACCACCATGGAGGAGGGCCTCGATGCCGCCGAATACGTAGGCTTCCCCGCCATATTCCGCCCTGCCTTCACGCTTGGGGGCATGGGCGGCGGCATCGCCTATAACCGAGAGGAGTACGAGGAACTCCTTGCCAAGGGTTTAAAGCTGAGCCCGGTGAGCCAGACCCTTATCGAGGAGTCGGTGATAGGGTGGAAGGAATTCGAGTTGGAGGTCATGCGTGACCTCAAGGACAACGTGGTCATCATCTGCTCCATAGAGAACATTGACGCCATGGGCGTGCATACCGGCGACTCCATAACCGTGGCCCCGGCCCAGACCCTTACTGACAAGGAATACCAGCGCATGAGGGACGCTGCCGTGGACATCATACGCGAGATAGGGGTGGATACGGGCGGGAGCAATATACAGTTCGCCCTGAACCCCGAGGACGGACGCATGGTCATAATAGAGATGAACCCGCGCGTCTCACGCAGTTCGGCCCTTGCCAGCAAGGCCACGGGGTTCCCCATAGCCAAGATAGCCGCAAAGCTTGCGGTGGGGCTATCGCTGGACGAGATACCAAACGACATAACGCGCGAGACGCCGGCGTCCTTCGAGCCCACCATAGATTATGTGGTCACAAAGATTCCCAGATTTACCTTTGAGAAGTTCCCCGAGGCAGAGGCAGTGCTCACCACCCAGATGAAGAGCGTGGGGGAGGCCATGAGCATCGGGCGCACGTTCAAGGAATCCTTCCAGAAGGCGCTAAGGAGCATGGAGAACGACTCCTACGGCCTGGAGCCTTACGAGGACGACCCTGACCGGATAAGAAGGCGTTTAAGTAAACCCACGCCTGAGCGCATATACCTGATCGCGGATGCCCTAAGGCAGGGTATAAGTGTTAGTGAGATATATGAGATAACGCATATCGACCCCTGGTTCATAGAGAACATTAAAGAGATAGTGGAGTTCGAGGGCAGACTAAGCGGCCCTGTGGCATCATTAGGGCTTGCGCTTTTAAGAGAAGCAAAAGAGATGGGTTTTTCAGACAGGAGGATAGCGGAACTCACAGGCTCTGATGAGGATATTGTACGAGGTATGCGTGCAGAGCAAGGTATAACCCCTGTCTACAAGATGGTGGACACGTGCGCCGCGGAGTTCGAGGCCCATACGCCATATCTCTACTCCACCTACGAGCGGCCATTTTACAAACTTGGCACGAGCGCTGATAAGGACGGGGCTCCCTCTGTCTCAACCGAGGCCCCGCCCACTGATCGCAAGAAGGTGGTCATCCTGGGCTCCGGCCCCAACCGCATAGGGCAGGGTATTGAGTTCGATTACTGCTGCGTGCACGCGGTCCTGGCGCTGAAGGACCTGGACTATGAGACCATTATGATCAACTGCAACCCCGAAACCGTGAGCACGGACTACGACACCTCTGACCGCCTGTATTTCGAGCCCCTGACGCTTGAGGACGTGCTGGCCATCATAGAGCGCGAAAAACCCCTGGGCGTGATAGTGCAGTTCGGGGGGCAGACACCGCTTAAGCTCGCAGTGCCGCTTGAGAACGCCGGCGTTACAATTCTCGGCACAAGCCCGGACGCAATAGACCGCGCGGAGGACAGAGGGCGCTTTAAGGAGCTCCTGCACAAGCTCGGCCTGAAACAGCCCCAGAGCGATGCGGTCCTTAGCATGGATGAGGCTTTGAGTGTTGCCGAGGCCATAGGATATCCTGTGATGGTGCGCCCCTCCTATGTGCTTGGCGGCAGGGCCATGGAGATTGTCTATGACCGCGCTTCATTGGAATCATACGTTTCGAGGGTGGGGGGTGCCTTTAGCAAAGCGTTCAGTGGTGATTATTCCAAGCCGCATCCCATCCTAATAGACAAGTACCTTGAAGGGGCAACAGAGGTGGACGTGGACGCGGTATGCGACGGCACTGACGTTGTCCTGGGTGGGGTGATGCAGCATATAGAGGAGGCGGGAATACATTCCGGGGACTCGGCCTGTTCCCTCCCACCGTATTCGCTCGATAGTGCAATGGTGGATGAGATAAGGCGCCAGACCGTGGCCCTTGCAATGGAGCTTGGCGTGGTGGGCCTTATGAACGTGCAGTTCGGGGTCAAGGACGGGGAGCTTTATATCATCGAGGTAAACCCCAGAGGATCGCGCACCGTGCCCTTTGTGGGCAAGGCCACGGGCATGCCGCTTGCCAAGATAGCGGCCCGCACCCTTGTGGGCCAGAGCCTCAAGGAGCAGGGCGTGACCGGCGAGCCCGTGATTGAGCACATGGCCGTCAAGGAGGCGGTGATGCCCTTTGACCGTTTTGCGGGCGTGGACACGATACTCGGCCCTGAGATGAAATCCACGGGCGAGGTCATGGGCATAGACGACGGGTTCGGGATGGCCTACGCCAAGGCCCAGATCGCGTGCAATAACAGTATCCCCACTAAAGGCAAGGTCGCCCTCAGCCTCCGCGACGAGGACAAGGCGGCCTCTGTGAGCATAGTAAAGAAGCTGGTGGACCACGGGCTATCCATAATAGCCACGCGCGGCACAGCGGAGTACCTTAGAAAGCATGGCTTTGAGGTAGAGTCCATCTACAAGGTGACCGAGGGCAAGAGGCCGCACATCGTGGATATAATCACCAACCGCGAGGTGGCCTTTGTCATTAACACGGTGGGGGATGCCGAGAGCAAGCGGGACAGCTTCTCGATACGCGAGACCGCTCTAAAGTACGGCATCCCATATTCCACTACCATTGCCGGCGGAAAGGCGGTGGCAAACGCCGTGAAGATGCTATCGACGCGGAAGATGACGGTCAAGTCCATCCAGGAGTACCACCGGGGAGGGTAGTTTTCTCTCAGGGGTAACGGACAGCCCGCGAATCACGTCTCAGTTGTATTTCCCTGCTGGCTATCCGCCTGTTCTTCTTTCTTTTGTGCCAGAGGGTTAAGCTGGGTCTGAAGGTAAGGCGGCAGAGTGGACCCGACCTCTCTTTCCCACTTGATGATGGTATCAATGCCTACCCTCAATCCCCGTGCAAGCTCCAGCTGGCTGAAGCCGTATTGCTCTCTCCAGGCTTGCAGTCCCCTTCCTGTCATGTTCCCCACCTCACTTCCCCGCCCGGAGAACTGAGCACCTACCGGGCCATGCGGCAATACTGCGATCACACAAATATTTCCATTCCTGTTTGAGTATATTACTACTATGCGTTTAAGTAAAGGAAATATATTCCTCCTGCCTCCGGCCATTCATTCTCAGATGGGCTCAGGCGGGCTGGCGTACATATCAACCTGCTTTATGGAGACCATTAATTTAAATTAGGAGTAAAGTAGTCCTGTATGTGATAACGTATAGGTAAGAGCGGATATCATCCTCCGCCACAATTAGCATATGAGGGGAGGTGTAGATAATGTCAATGGTGGATATGGAGTGCTACAGGGAGCTGGTTCTGAGGCCTGTTGAGAATTGTCTGATGGAGTGCAGGGATTCCATAGTGAACTTCACTCCATTCAACCTGTCCCGGGCCTTGAGGACGGAGCTTACCAGGGCTGATGTTGAGACCGGGCTTATAGAGGTATCGGACGATATTTGCTGTGAGATAGACGCGGCCGCAGACAGGGCGATGGACTTCATGGCCAGCCACCGCGACCTGGGTTTCGGAGCAAGCAGCTAGGCTTCAGATGAAGGGGGCGCTTTATTGAGTTATTGAGTGCCCCCTCTCAGCCCTATAGCTTCAGAAGCGGCAGTCCCACAGAGGGGTCAAGCACGCGCTCGGCGTCCACGCCATCTATCTCCATGATGACCGCCTCCAGGATCAGGAACGCCTCCGAGTCCTTCCTCAGACACCCCACGCGCACCTCGTCGCGCTTGCCAAAGGCCCCGTGCAGGTGCACCCTGGGCTCAGAGCCCTCCCAGAATATTGTCCCAAAGGCCAGCACCTCGTGCGCCTCTGTCATCTCCCGCCAGACAGGTTTTGGCGGAAGCTTCCCTTCTTCTTCCGGGCCCACAACGAACTTCCCGCCCTTCATGCCACCCACAAGATATACAACACCTGCCATAATGCGCTCGTCCATGGCGAGCTTTACGATACCCCCGAGCACATCCTCGCCGTCGTCAAAACGCGCCACTGCCACACGTCCAGCGCTGCCTATCTGGTATTTCATGGTTATCCCTCTCGTTTATATGAAATGGCAAAGAAAAGGGGTCCTTGACCCCCCTACCAGGTGATGGAGATCAGGTCTTCGAGTTCTTCCTGGAAGGTATTGTGCTTGCACTCCACCACAAGGCAATGCCCAGCCTTGTAGCACACCCCCTCCTTGATGACCACGTGGATGTTTATCCCGCTCTTGTCCCGGTGGGGGCAAGGCTTGTGGAGCTTGCCCGAATACTCGGAGAACCTCTTGTCCTGTATAGCCTGCTTTCTCATGGCTTTATTATACCGTACTTAGACCGTTCAGCCGCCGGTAGTCGAACGCCGCTCTGCGTATCGTCTTGACAGGCCAGCCGGGGCTGGGCAATACTTTCAGGGTCATGGACTCCATAAGCCTCAAGGAACTGGCATCCCGCATAAGCGGGGCCCTGGCGGCACTGGACTCAGAGTACTGGGTCGTGGCCGAGGTGGCCCAGGCCAACCTGAACCAGCGCTCAGGGCACTGCTACCTGGACTTGGTGGACAAGCTCGACGACGAGCTCCTGGCCCAGATGCGCGCCACCATCTGGAAGTGGTCCTTCCAGAAGATATCGGCCAAGTTCAGCCTGACAACCGGCTCGGAGATAGGGGCGGGCATGAAGGTCTTACTGCTTGTGGAGGTAAGGTTTCATGAGATATACGGCCTTAGCTTAAACGTAAAGGACGTGGACCCCTCCTACACGCTTGGCGACATGGCCCGCAAACGCCAAGAGACCATAGAGCGCCTTGAAAAAGAAGGCGTTTTTAATAAGAACAAGGAGACTTTCCTTACAACACTGCCCTCGCGCATAGCCGTTGTCTCAAGCGAGACCGCTGCCGGGTACGGGGATTTTCTAAACACCTTGAAGGCAGGCCGATTCGGTTTTAAAATTACTCTGTACCCAGCCTTCATGCAGGGCGAGAGAACTGAGGAATCCGTGATATCCGCCCTCCGCGCCATAAGAGAAAAAGCAGGCGAGTACGACGCCGTGGCCCTGATACGAGGCGGTGGCTCGCAGGTGGACCTCAGTTATTTCGACTCCTACGCCCTTGCCCGCGAGGTGGCGCTATTCCCTCTTCCCGTGCTTGCGGGAATAGGGCACGAGCGCGACGAGTCAGTGGCAGGCCTTGTGGCCCACACCCGCCTTATCACCCCTACGGCAGTGGCCGAGTTCCTTGTGGGGCGGTTTGCCGAGAGCGAGGCCGTGGTGGACGACCTCTCGGCAAGGCTCGGAACAAGGGCTAGGGCGCTTCTTAGGGAGGAGGGCCACAGGCTCAGGCACTTGGCAAGGGACATAGCCTCCGGGAGCCGTTCCCTTCTTGCGGACGCAATTGCTGCGCTTAGCGTAAATGGGGGAAAACTCATCTCCGGGGCACGCGCCTTTTTATCCTCAAGAAGGCACAGGCTCTCGATGAAAGCCGGTGAGTTCAAATACCAGGCCTCAGGTATGTTAAGGGACGAGGCCAGCCGGATAGACCGCGCGCGTTTAAAGTTCCCAAAGGACACGCTCAGGTTCATTAGGGCCTCTGATCAGAGGCTTGCCACAGCCCAGGCCAGGCTCAGGCTCATGGACCCGGTAAACGTGCTCATGCGGGGCTACAGCATAACCATGATACAAGGCAAAGAAGGGAAACAAGGCCGCGTGGTCACTGACGCCGCGGCCCTTGACAAAGGAGACATCCTGACCACCAGGCTGGCCCGTGGAGAGGTGGCCAGTGAGGTGATAAATTCGGTGGAGGATACACGAAAGGAGACAGATGGCTAATAAGGAACCCACATACGGCGAGGCGGTGGAGGAGCTTGAGCGCATAATCAGCGAGATAGAGGAAGAGAGCGTTGACGTGGACGTACTCACCAAGAAGGTAAAGCGCGCCACCTTCCTGATAGGTTTTTGCAAGGAGCGTCTGAAGGCCACAGAGGTGGAGGTGCAGAAGGCACTTTCAGGGCTTGAGGACGAGGCCGGGGAGACAGAGGATGAAGAGCCCTTTTAGCTGATTTAGAGGCTGAGAGCTAAAAGCCTTTAAATACGGTTACTTCCGTTTCCCCTTGACTGGAATATGTTTGTCCGGGTAATTTCCGGGGTGAAATTCACCCCCCCGTGTTTGTTATAATCAAAGAACGCGTTTATGTGTTAAGTCTCTACGTATAAGACAGGACGTATAAGACAAGATATAGCGCGTATGATTATTTATGATCCTCCGAGTCTTTATAACGGTATGTTTTGTGCTTCTGCCCTCATGGGCTTTTGTCTGGGGGCCTCTTACGCACATGTACCTCGGAAGCGAGGCGCTGCTTCTGGGAGGGGCCGCGATTCCCGCCGCTGTCATGGCGCTTATCAGGCGCTACAAGCACGATTTCCTCTACGGCAACATTATGGCGGACAGCGTCTTTGCCAAGAAATACCTGCCCTTAGAGCACCACCCGCATAACTGGGACGTTGCCCTGGAGTTGTATGAGAGCGCCACGAGCGACCCTGAGCGCGCCTTCAGCCTTGGCTACCTCTGCCACCTGGCGGCCGACACAGTAGCCCACGGCCCGTATACGTCGGATCGCGGACACATGGCTCACAGCTTTGTCGAGTTCCGCGCGGACAGCTACATATGCCAGAGCCACTGGTTCAAGGCCCTCTCCATAAACAAGGTGGTCAGGCGCAGGAACAACAGGTTCCTTGCCCGGAAGCTCCGCACGGCCTTCTTCTCACACAAGGCAAACCGCAAGCTCTTCAAGGGCTACGTGGCCTTCTCAGGCCTTGGCACGGTAGGGCGCAAGGTCAAGCACTTTGCGGGCCTGAAAAGCTCGACCCTTGCCGGGCTTGACCCGGAAGAATTATTAGAAGCGCTCCACGATGATTCCCTCCAGAGGATGACCGCTGTGCTTTCCGACCCCACTGGCTCCGAGGTGCTTGAGATGAGCGCCATCGCATCCACCCCTCGGCCCTCGGCGTTCCTTAAGGCCAAGGCGGGCTGACCCGGTTGGCCTCTGGCCCGGAATATAAGATCGGCGATACAAACGACATGCTTGGCCGGGGCAGGGCCATAAGTGTTGCCGATGCCCTGGGACTCATCCTCAAAAACACCCCCCAGACCCCCCGGCCAGTGGAAGAGGTCTCCCTGGAGGACGCCTATGGCCGCGTGCTCGCAAAAGATATGCTTGCCCCGGAGGACATGCCGGGCTTTGACCGCTCCACAGTGGACGGCTACGCCCTGAAGGCCTCTGACACCTTTGGGGCCACGGAGACCTCACCTTCGTACCTGAACGTCACCCACGAGATACTCATGGGCCAGGAGCCGGACTTCGAGCTTGCCCCTGGCAATGCCGCAAAGATAGCAACCGGCGGTATGCTCCCAAAAGGCGCTGACGCTGTCTTGATGTTCGAGTACGCCCAATTAATAGAAAATGTGCTTGAGGCCCAGATGGCCCTTGCCCCCGGAGACAAGGTAATAAAGCGCGGGGAGGATATTACTGCCGGAGAATTAATCATAGAGTCCGGCCAGAGGTTGTCTCCCTATGCCGTATCTGCTGCCGCTGGGTTGGGCGTTACAAAGATAAGCGTACAAGCCCGCCCGCGCGTCTCAATCATCTCAACCGGGGACGAGATAGTCCCGCCTGAGACTCCTCTAAAGCCGGGCCTCATCAGAGATTCAAACTCCTACGCGCTTCGAGGCTTGATCGCGGACGACGATTGCGACCCCCTTGTGCGCGGTATATTCAAGGATGATTTTGATGCCATCTTGAAGGAGACAAAGCGTTCCTGTGCCGAGAGCGAGGTGGTGCTTATTACCGGCGGGAGTTCAGTCGGCACCAGGGACATGGCCGAGCGTGTTATCGGCGAGCTTGGGGAAATATTGTTCCACGGTGTTACCATAAGGCCTGGCAAGCCCCTGCTTTTTGGCTTTGTGGGCTCAACTGCCGTCTTCGGGCTTCCGGGGCATCCGAGGGCAGTGCAGGTCTGTTTTGAGGTCTTTGTGCGCCCTGTGCTTCTGAAGCTCACCGGTCTAAAGAATGACGAGGCCCTTATGGGTGAGATCGGCTTCGTAAAGGCAAGGCTGGTAAAGAGCTTGGCCTCGGTGCAGGGGAGGGAGGATATCATCCCTGTGAGGCTGGAGCTTCAGGGCGATGTGTTATGGGCTGAGCCCCTCATGAGCAAGTCCGGTCTGCTCCTGAGCATGGTGCGCGCCCACGGGTCTTTTAGCATTGATGTTGGGAGCACTGGCATTGAAAAGGGAGAGCAAGTCTCCGTCCGCCTGCGCTAGAATTCGTTAGTTTTCTTTAGAATTGGGGCTAGACGTTAAACCGGAAGTTGATGATGTCGCCGTCCTTGACAAAGTAGGTCTTGCCTTCGAGCCTTAAGAGGCCCTTGTCCTTAGCAGTCACTAGCGAGCCCTCTGATTTGTCTATGAAATCCTCGTACCCGATGCACTCTGCCCTTATAAATCCCCGCTGGATGTCCGAGTGGATCTTTCCTGCCGCGCTCAGGGCGTCGGTGCCGCGCCCAATGGACCAGGCCTTCACCTCGTCCTCTCCCACTGTAAAGAAGGATATAAGCCCCACGTGTTCGTAGCATATGCGTATCAATCTGTCAAGGGCGGGCTCGGTTATTCCCAGGTCTTCAAGAAACATCTCCCGGTCTTCGGCGTCCATCTCGGCTATCTCCATCTCAACCTTGCCGCTCATGGCAAGCACTTTTGCGGACGCGCCCTCGCCATAAAAACCCTCTATCTCCTTAATGAGCGTTGAGGTTTTGTCAGAGGCAAGGTCATTCTCTGCCACGTTGAGCACAACGATCATGGGCTTGATGGACATGAACTGGAGGTGGCGGACGGCCTTCAATTCGTCCTCGGTTAAAGTCAAATCCCTCAAGGGCTTTTCGGCCTCAAGGGCCTCGTTGCAATTTTTAAGCACTTTTTCCTCTTCGGGATTGGTGGGCTTGTTGCCCTTTTTCTTATTCTGCTCAATGCCCTTGAACCTGCGTTCGATAAGCTCCATGTCGCCTAATATAAGCTCTGCCTCAAAGGCAGCTATGTCGCTTAAGGGGGCTACCTTCTCCAGGGGGTGCACCACCGCGTCGTCCTCAAAGGCTCGCACAACGTGCACCAGGGCGTCCGAGTCTTTTACCAGCTCGAACACTTTGCGGTTCTGCTTCTGGTCGCCCTTTGTCACGCCGAGGTAGTCTATGTACTGCACGGAAGACGGTGTCTTTTTTTTGGGTTTGTATATCTCCGCAAGCTTCTCCACGCGCTCATCCGGGACCTTCACCACACCCATATGCGGCTCGCCGCTTGTGGTGGCGTAGGCCGTGGTCTCAACGCCAATCCCCGTAAGGGCGTTGAACAC
>SDBT01016235.1_pt1 | contig 11795 bp, 28 predicted proteins | sample 2277101 | NCBI WGS metagenome assembly SDBT01 (sample SAMN10404973, study PRJNA504765) | marine sediment metagenome | isolation source: marine sediment core GS10_PC15, 103 cmbsf | place: Arctic Ocean: Southern Knipovich Ridge | collected 2010
GGTTCGGGGCTGTAGTAATAAATAGCTGTATGGATACAGCACTTAATATTTTTCAATGGCTTTTGATGGCAGGTGGATTTTTCTTCACAATACTCGGTATGTTTGTGTTCTTCCACGTGTTTATCAAGTCACCAAGCGCGCCTGCTGACACAAGCAATCGCATTAACTCATTTCGTTTGTTCTGGTTTGCTATCACGCGCCAAGAGCTGTTCGTTGACACATTCGATTGGATGAAAAACGACGAGCTCGATAACATGGAAGACTAATGAAACTCCTCCAAGAAGTGAACAAGACAGTTAAGGATCGCAACTTCGTTGCGAAGCATGCTCATCTTGCTGGTCGTGGTGGTGAACATGAAATCAAAACGAAGCACAGCAGAAAGAAGCGAAAGCGCGACAAGCAATCTTTGAAAAAAGAGGTTAGCGACACCTAAGTCCCCTGCTCCTTTGTGGAGCATTCTCCTATTGACCTTTTCGGTCAATACCCTTATAATAGCTCTATGAAAGGTAAGAAATATAGCCCCAACGACACAGTCCGTGTGATCGAGAGCGGTGAAGAATATCATGTTCTCGCGTATAGCGAAGATAGGACAGGAGCATTCTTGGCAGTTAACTGTCATGCTGGAGCTGATGATTTTATTGAACTCACTGAAACGGAAACCGAGTTAGTAGAATGAATGTTATCTTTACTGGTACTGTTGAGGAAGCTCAAGAGTACGGTCTGGACAATGATTGGGTACTCAAAGCGGTTGGGTACACACTCTTTCCTTTAGACGAATATGACGGCAGTGCTGTTGTATACTTTGGCGATCGAGAGCGAAAGGCGGACTGGGACGTATTCCTAATTCCTGTCGAACTCCTTGCTGAAGCTCCTCAGGAATAGTAATATGTATGCGCCACCTAAAGCTGGGGACGTCATCACCGTAACCACGCGTTATTCGGAAGGATACATTTACGCCGATACCGAATGGCGTGATACTACGTACAGAGATGTCACTGTGATAAAAGGTCCAGAATGGAAACCGACCGGTTCCTTCTGTATACCTTGTGACGAACCCTACATCAAGTTTCGTACGATCTCAATGAGAAACGTTCACCATATCTTGATCAATGGTCAAGAAGGTAAAACTGTTAAAGAAATAGTTTACCGGACCATTAGGGTGAAAGGAAGCAAAGGAAACGAATATAATGTTGCTCTTGAAAATGGAGTAGCAGTAAAATGTGAGTGCACCGGCTTTCAATTCCGCAAAGAATGCAGGCATTTGAAAGAAGCCGAGAGCACCGAACCCAAAACTGTTGACTTTCTCCAGAAACAGGGGGAAAATGGCAACATTAAGTCAGATCCAAGAAAGGAGACAACTATGTCTAATCTGAAAAGTCTGGGCTGGGGTGAACGCTTTGCGGTCATCGAAGCTCTCAATCCAACCGATGAGCAGATCGAAGGTGCTTTAGGTATTGATGCAGATGAACTCGCGACTGCTCGTGAACTTCTCGCTTCAGGAACGTTTACGCTTCCTGATAGCATCAACGCTAAGCCTTATGCTAAGGTGTTCGCTGATATCGCAGTTGCGACAACGGAAGTTGATACAACTGAGACAAAGAAGCCTGCACGAGCAAAGAGCACTCGTACGCGTACGCCTGCTGTCACCGCTACGAAGGTGGTTCCTACACCTAAGAAGCGTGGTCGCAAAGGTACGAAGATTCAAGTTGCATTTGCTGCTGTAAGTACGACTCCTGTTGCTGCTGCGGATTTCGCTAGCACGCACAGTGTGTCGCTTAATGTGCTTAAGCAAGCAAAGCGTTTTGACCGATCTGGTAATGCGGGACGTGTTCGCGTTAAGCAAATCAATGGGGTCTTGAGCATCTTTCGGGAAGCTCCTGAGAAGTAACACTTTTCGGTTTAGACTGCATACCTGCCCTCCTTGCAGTCGGCGGACCGTCCTTGACGGTCCGTTTTTCATTGTTTGAGATTTGTGATATTGATTAGTCCTATAAACCACGGTGCGTTGTTCGGGTTTGGAATTACTTCACCATTTTGGTTAATAATGTTTCCAGACTTAAGAACGGGCGTTTTTGACCTACTACTAACAACCTATGAGATGGTAATAACAACTCCGTCCTTAGTAGCAGCAATAGTTGGTGGGTTTGTTGTGTGGTTAGCTTATGGTAAGCTGAAACTACAAGGTGACATTGCTCATCAACAAGAGGACGACAGAAAAGAAGATCGGCTTCTTGAAAAACAAAGAAGAGCTCGTCACTTGTTTAATGAATTCCTGCCTCTAATGGAAAAGGATCAGATCGATTCGATTCTCAAATCAGATCGAGAACTAATGGTTAGAATTCTTGCGCTCATGCCTAAAGGGTCAAGTGGACAAAATGATGCAGCGTCAATACTTAGTCCCAATTATTATATTTTTGGTATGTCGATAACAGTCAAGTTCGATGAGAATGATACGATGGTGCTCGATGGCCATACAGTAGCCATATTGAAATGGCAAGTGTTTAAAGAGCTAGCGACGCTGGCTGGTGTTGTACACGTAGATGCAGAAGATCCTTGGGGTATGTGGGAGATGATATTTCCTAAACCACCATCTACATTCGAAGTAGAGGTAGCAGAAGAATGAGCTATCAATGAGAACGTAGACCTCATCTTACACATGATGTATGATACACGATCGAGGGAAAATAATGACAGATAAAACGTACAAATACTCAGAAATATTCTATTCATTTCAAGGTGAAGGATTTTACACTGGTATGCCAACCGCATGGATAAGATTCTTTCTGTGCAATCTCCAGTGCAATGGGTTTGGACAGAAAGATCCAACTGATCCATCAACGTACGAACTTCCATATCAAACAATTGACATCTCAGACATTACTCGTGTTGAGGATTTACCTGTATTTGAGTTCGGGTGTGACAGCTCGTACTCATGGTCGAAGAGATACCGTCACCTTGTTCACGATGAAACTGCAACAGACATTGCTCGACTGCTTCACGAATCAATGGTGCACACATCAAACCCAGACGGGCTATTTGTTCATCCAAAAACTGGACAAGATACTCACATGGCATTCACTGGTGGTGAGCCAATGCTCAACCAACCTGCTATGATTGAGATCATGGAAACGTTTTCGGCTAAAGGAAATTCTCCACTTCACGTCACTGTAGAAACAAATGGTACCAAGCCACTCAAAGACGAAATGTTTGATATGATTATTCGTTATCAAACTACGAGTGAGTATGACGGACTTGTTCCTGATGAGATGGGTGGAGTTGAATGGTTCTGGTCGTGTAGTCCAAAACTGTGGTCTACTGCTGGTGAGAAAACAAAGAAGGCAATCAAGCCAGAGAACCTAGCTCGGTATGCTCAAGCTAGCAACCACGGACAGTTAAAGTACGTTGTGAACGGTAGTCAGGCAAGCTGGGACGAGGTAGAAGAGTATACAGAACGATTCAGAGAAGCTGGTGTAGATTGGCCTGTGTACATCATGCCGGTGGGTGCTACTAAGGAAGAACAAGAGGAAGACGTGATTCCAATAATCGCTGTTGAAGCAATGAAGAGAGGTTATTACTTCTCGGGTCGCCTCCACTGCTACGTATTCGGAAATGTAATAGGAACGTAAGATGGGCTGGTACGTTTACATCAAACAAGAAGACCTTGGTGATATTCATGATGGAGTATCTGAGGTACTTAAAGAAGATGGTGAACCGAAACGATTCGAGTCGTTTGATGATGCTCAGCGAGAGATCATGACGACTCCAAACCTTCTATCGTCGAAAGTGTCGATAGATTATACAGAAGACTAAGGAAAAAATAATGGAATTTACACAGGATATTCTTGAACTCGATGAGTTTGAACTCGGTACGGTAGTATACTTTGCTAATGTCTCAGTTAAAGATAACTGGGGCAACGTTCAAGCTCATAAAATAGTTTCCGTTGACCTTCATAACGGAAGCCATCCGTCGATGGATACAGTCAATATCGGAGTAAACGATTTTGAGCAAATGAAATTCACACACGGTGAGTGGCTAACCGTAGGATCTAGAAATAACCTCTCGTTCCAGCCAACTTCAACATCTTTGAACGATCGAGGAATTATTCCTAACACGTACAACGATCATAGAGTATTCACATCAGTTGGTGAAGCTCAGTTGTATGTTCAAAGCAAGCTGGGTGGATATGTCAGAAAGCTCTACGAACGGGAAGAAGCAGAAGCTCTACCTGCAGGACACGAGAACCTCTTGATCGTAGCATGAGGACATGAGTAGGTGAACGCTCAACAATCGAAAGAGATTTTCGAGTGTAATAAGTGTGGTCACACAGAAGGCAAAGAACAAGAAGTTATTTGTTGGGAGTGTGGCGATGGAGAGATGATTTATCAGAGAACCATTTGGGTTGCTGCTGAACCTCTCCCATATCCATACACTCGATTGGAGAAGATGCGATTTAAGCCATGGAGAGATTCAAGACCACCTGACGACCTACTATTAAACCTTTTTGGCTTGTTGTTTTGGATTGGAATAATTGGAACTGTAGGTGGTTTAGTCATACTATTTGAATAAGTATAAACATGAAAGAAAAAGATGTAACACGTGGTGGAGTAATTCCATACTACACAGATGATGACGGGCAGCTTCGAATGATGTTCATGCAACCGTCTGATCCAAAGTATGGTGGAAGTGATTTCCAGATCGCCAAAGGAAAGATTGATCCATCGGACACAAGCATCGAAGAAGGTGCATTTAGAGAAGCTCAAGAAGAGCTTGGATTGTTTCTCCCTAACGTTTCGGAGAGACATGAAGTTGGTCGGTTTGGAACTATTAGTGTGTTCATAGCCAAGATTAAGGATGTTAATCAGTTTGGTGAACATGATCACGAAACCGGAGCCATCCAATGGATGACACCTCAAGAGTTTCAAACAGAGGGAAGAAGCTGGCAGCGACCAATAGTTAAAGCAGCAGTGAGATTAATAAAAAGAAAAAATGGAAATACACAAAGCGGATAAATGGGATATCCTTTGGATTGATACAGCTCAAAGGTTCTCAGAAGAGTCGAAAGACCGAAGCACTAAAGTTGGTTGCGTACTAGTTACCCCAGACAGAAAAACTTTTATTTCATCAGGTTGGAATGGATTTCCTCGTGGCATAAACGATGATGTTGATGAGCGTCATGAACGTCCTGAAAAATATATGTGGGTGATTCACGCAGAGCGGAATTCAATTTACAATCATGCAAGAGATGGTGGAGTTGGATTAATTGGTGCAGTAGCATATATGAACTATCTTCCCTTTCCGTGTTCAAACTGTTTAGGTTCGTTTGTCCAAGCTGGTATAAGTTTAATCATTGGCCCTGATATTGCCTTTCCAGGTGTTGGCAAGGGAAAAGAATACGACCTTGATAACATCACCCCACAAATATTTGCCGAGACAGGCATCCAATATAGAGCAGTAGACTATGTCTCAAGAGCCGAAAGAACCTAAGATAAAAGAAGAGCAACACATACGTTGTAACTTCTGTGGCAAGGATGCTGCTGCTGTATTTCTATTAATCACCGGTCCGAGTGTGAACATTTGTGATGAGTGTGTCATACAAAGTATGGGTATCATAATGCGAGATGTGGTAAAACGAGAAACAAGACTTACAAAAGTTGTTTCCTTTGATCAAAAGGAGGATAATGATGAGTGATAGAAAAGTTGGCCACTGGGTATTCTCTGAGACACTAGAAGAGGCACAAGAAGCTATGAGAAAATTGTGTCAGGAAGCTGCTCGGCGGACCAAGGAACTAAGACAGGAAGCTGCTCGTCGCAGGAAAAAACTAAAAGAACTAAGAGAGAAAAAATAATGTTTGTATCAACAAAAACTTATGGACACGAAAGAGGATTAGCAGTTGCATATCGTCAGTGGCGAGCAGAAAGTCATTGTCGATTTATTCATGGTTACTCGATGTCGTTTTATTTCGAATTTGAATCACCAACTGTTGATGTACGAAACTGGGTAATTGACTTTGGTGGGCTTCGACCACTTAAGGATCTACTCGAAGATCAATTCGATCACACACTTCTGGTAGCACAAGATGATCCTGAGTATGACAAGTTTATGGAACTGGACAAAATGGGATTGGCTCAAGTACGAGAGGTAGAACGAACAGGCTGTGAAGGTCTTTCAAAAGCTCTATACGATTATGTGAATGAGATTTTCCTTCCTGAATATGGCCGACCAGATGTACACTGTAGAAAGGTACAGGTGTCAGAAACACCAACAAACTCTGCATGGTTTGAGAAGCGATGGGAAGATTCCAACGCTTATCAGTATCTTGTCTCTCAAGATTCGGAAGTATTGTGGTAGATAACCTACTGATATAGTGAGTGTTTCTCATTTTGATCGTCGACCGACCCATTTGTAATAAATAATTTCATTAGCGCTAATACGGAAAATATAAAATGAAACTTAACGACATACTAGTCGAACAAGGTACAGAACGTGCGGTACAGCGAGTACGCGAAGTAAAGCGACTTGCTGACCACTGGAGAACAAAAGGCAAGGGAATGTCTCACGACGATCTCGTAGAAAAAATCGGGCACGATTTAGAAATGCTGGAATACAATCCAGACGAAGTGGAAAAAATGGTTCCAATGGTACTTAAGGCGATTAGTGATGGCTAAAATGATGAGATACGCTAATGAAAGTACGGAATTCGAAATCGATATCGATAGATGAAGCTCTATTGGCGGCCGCTCGCGGCGCCATATTACATCCGCACCTTCACTTAGAAATTCTCAAAGAACTAGAAGAACTAGAACGAAAAGGTAAAATAAGCAGACTCCCCTCCACAATCCTCGAACACTACCATTTGACCATGTCAGAACGAGTAGCAAACTTCGAAGAGAGTTGTCGTCAGCGCTTAATTGTGCTATCCTCCTACTAAGACAACTTGATTTTACAATTTATGTGCGAATATGATAGGGTAACCCTACAGCGGGCTATATCAAAAGCCTATAGAGACAGCGAATATTGCGTTTCAGATGCAATGCAGAAGCTTGACGCAATGGTTGACACTCTAGAAACTCTTGACCCTTCCGATTCCGACGAACTACACACTGGTGCACATCTTGTAATAGAGGACTTCTCCGATGAATCATCCGCTGCCTAACGGTACAAAGGTAAGAGTGTTGAATGATGCGTGTGAGCATTGTAATCTTGATAGCGACTTTGAGAACGTCATTAACACGCAAATTATCGGACACTTCGAATCGTTCGGAGAACTTCGTTATACAATATTATCTGGTGAGAAGATACTAGCCGAAAACATCTTGGAGGTGTTAGATGAATAGAGAGATCCGTCTTGTTTGTGATCAAGAAACCCTAGAAGAACTTATAGGTGTGTTGAAGGTTGCTTCATTGCACACTGTTGTTGGAGGTGATATTGACCTTGCTGATAAGATTCGCAACTCAACTAACCAACTAGAAAGTGAACTCGTTCGACAGTTCATTGAATTCTCTGATGAAGTATAGATTGCATCTTGAATTTTTAAGACTAGGGATTGGTTGTTTCTTTAGTGGATGGCTCATGGCGGCCGAAGGTGCGTTAGTGTACCTGTTTTATGTCCATGATACAGGAATAACGTTTACTGGAAACATATTTGCTGATATAATGTTAATGATAGCTGGCATCGTCGGATCATGGTTATTCGGAAAACAACTCTGGATATTACGTCGAGCAACTCTGTTAGCAATTAAATCGATTAGAAACCAGAATGAGAAACACTCTAAAGATTAAGAAGTCAAAAGATGGATCGTCGTCTCCCATATACAAAAGAGTACCACGTAATTGGAAAGAGCGACTTCTATTTTGGTTAGGATGGAAGGGAGTTGGAATCTGTCTATTACAGAACCGACGGTTGGGAAAGCATGCCAACCCAAAGAATTTAGAACAAGCGTGGGAGATCGAAAAAACTCGCTTACAATTTTGGAAAAATAATGACAATAAACGAAACAGCAATTCCTAATATCAAATTTGCCTGCCCTCATAGTACAGGATACAAACAAGCAATCTGCAACTCAGCTCTAATCGTTGTCGAACAAGCAAACCAAATGTTTCAAGAAATGATTGATGGAGATTCGTCTCGACTGGAAGCGGTGGCTACCGCCACACATGCCCTTGAACAAGGACTAGATATTCAACTTGATGATAGTGCAGCCGTATTTGAAGAACTGATTGATAAAGCATTTCCGATAATGGTTATCAATTATGCTGTTTCACGAGAAGACATTCTCGAAGACGTTAGTCGAGCAATCGATTATTACTCATCGATATGGATTACGGGTTGGGTTGCTACCGAATTTGATCGAGAACGTTAGTCAATTCCCAACACAAGTCATGAATGTTAGGAACAGCTCTAACCTGAGCTGAACCAAAGTGTGGGGTTGACAGATTTTCAACAATTTCGTTAACTTGCTTACCAACACTTTGATCAAAATGATACATTCTAATCACTTGGAACTTTTCAACACTCCAACGATCTTTTAATGCTGCGACGCCACCCGACTCAATACCAAATGAATATACATTAGCGACTTCACCATATTCTTGTTGTTTGATGATGTAATAAATTGCTGCTGATTGAGCTTTCTGTTGAGCTTCAACCTTTTCTGCAACTGCATCACCAATCCAATGCTTCCAACTCATCCAATCTTTTTTGTATGTGATGTCTGGTCGCTTAGGAATGTCTTCAGGAAGGTCAGAAGTGTTCTCTTTAACCCACTTTAGCCATGCGTCTTTGCCTCCTGATAGGTTTAGCTTATGAACCCACAGGATTGCTTCTTCCAACGTTCGCCAGTTACGACGAGTTTTGTTGAATTCGTTGTTTGTTCCTAAGAAATCATTCCAACCATTCCACTCGTCTGTGTAAACACGCTGAGGATACTTTGAAAGTGCCTTAGGTTTGTTTTCATCATGCCAATCAAGGAACTGCTGACGAGACTGGACCTGTTGATCCTGAATAAACTCCTTAGCATCCTCAAAGGACATCCACTTTTCGCTTCTCTTTCTAGGCATAATCATTATTTACACTTGAAACTTTGCCCTTGACCTCCGGGCCCGGAATGGGTATAATGGGTCATAGCTTATGTTGAAGTGTTTTGTTATGAAATTTTCGATTCGTGCAATGATATTGGTGTTATCCGCGATTCTCGCAGCACCTATTCATGCCGAAACAGCTCCCGTTATGGTTCTTCAAGACATTACTAAATCAAATTACGACGATTTCCTTGATCAATTTACAGAAAGCTGTCAAGGTCACGCTCAAACATTTATGATGCAGGTGTCTTTAGTAGCAAATCTCTTCAATCGAGGAAAATATGATGATGCTGCAATGATGCTCGAACGTCGTGTTCATGGTCCAAATGGTTCAGTTCTCAGCCTAATGAATTCAGACGACTGTACCTTAGAAGACCTTCGAACATTAATGGCGCAGACCGAAGCACTTGTACCGTTGAAAGAAAATGTATACTGTTTGTTAAGAATTGGTGACGCTGAGTACGACTTCAATAAAGCTGGAGAGTATTTAAATAACGAGGATATTGCGGCTTCATATGCAACAATGGGACAAGCAACATTTGCGCTCAAGGAAATTGAAGAGACTCAAATGTGTCAGCACATGCCCGAAGACATTAAAGCTAAAATCACTGAGATGGTTCGTTCGTATACTGAAATCGAACAGCAGCTCAAACAAATATTGGAGATGTAATTCGATGAATAAACCAGAACGAAAACTTCCATTACAACCAATGTATCTCTGGGAAGATGTGGAAAATTATTATTGGTCCATCCATGAAAAAGGAATGGTTGGCCCTGATGATGAAGACTTTTGGGGGTGGTTGTGCCACAATGCTAATGTTTGTAACAACTCATCATTTTTTATATGTCGTGATTATTTCGACGATGGTGTTGATTATGTTGAAGACGTAACGCCATGGATAAAAGAAACAGGAATTTGGCTAATCGATAACTTTGCTGACGATGACGAAGGAGACGCCGCTACATTTTGGACCGAATGGTAATTTCCAAAATATAAACCCTTTAATCTCCTCATAATATTCTCTTCGTAAAAGCCTGGTATAAATATTTTATCAGAAGAGGGCTTTTATGCATGACTAAGTGCGTCGTTTATTTTCCACCCAAACGCAAATTACACGAATTGGATTATACGCACGAACGGATTCTGTTATCTGGATCAACAGGAGCATGGAAAGACCAATTTGTTTCCGATCTCTCCGATTGTGAAGTAGAAATCTTCGATCCGTTAGATAATACTCATTGGGAGATTGAGCATAGCTATATTGCAACACTAATTCCAACGTATTTCAATGACGAAGAAGATATCAAAGCTCTAACGATATTAGGAAAACATGGTAGCACAGGAAAAGTAATCGTGTGTTGCACTAATTCATTCCCAATGTATGACCACGTCAAATCTGTTTGTGACTATGATGGTATACTTTTAGTCCACACACTAGAAGATTTAATTGACACGACACTAGCTCGTTTAAATAAGCCACGCAAATACAGAAAACTTCTTGACACATCTGACTAAATACAGATTACTATATTTGTATTAGATAACTAGGAGATCCAGATGAGTAAAGGACAAGACGAACTTCTTAAAGCTGCCTTAGCAGCAAGGCGTACTGCATTAGCGGAAGCTCCGGCACCAACCCCTGTTGTCAAACCTCCTGTTGTCGAACCTCCTGTTGTTGAAGCGATGCCAGCTCGTGAAGAACCTGTAGAGGTAGTTAAGCCTGTTACAGTTGTTAAAGAGCCAAAGCGTCGTGCTCGACCAACCACGAAGCGTACAGCAACCAAGAAAGCACGAAAGGAAAGACCTGCACCACGTCGTCGCCCACAGGGAAAACTCGAAGGATTTCAAACATCTGATATTCGAGGCGATCTTGAAGAAGAGTTTAAAAGTGTTCGTGTTGGTGAGCATGTCATAGTAGTTTTTGGACCAGAAGGTGATTTAGAAGACGCTAGTAACGAAGAAGTTATAGAGCATCTTAGTACAGTTGCTAAGAAACATAATTTATCTGTTGATGTTAAGGTAGGTGCTCGGCTCGGCCGCTTCCGAATGGCAGCAGCTAAATAAATTATCTCATAGGAAAACAAATGACAACTAAAAAAGATATAGCTGAATTAAAAGCAAATCAAGAAGCACTAAAAGAAGATCAAGTTGCGACAGGAAAAGACATCGCTTCAATTATCAGAGCACTTCACAATATGTCTGGTGCTCTTGATGCGACTCTGAAAGCCCTACACGACCACAACATTAAAGTGGACCTACCCGATTACGCCAAACCAAAATAACTGTTGACTTGTTGTCACCCTCGACGTATAGTTACCCTAACTTAAACGTAGGGCAATCAAATGGGTCAGGTAGTTTCGCTTGCGATGGCACAAAACGAATTTCCGCCACTTCGGGTGGGGAGCCATACAGTATTCATGTTCGACCATCCATCCAAAGGATTATACCTTGTAAACGGCCTTGTAGCTGATATCACCGATTCGCATGTTGAAGTGGACGACAAAATATACGATCATGTGGTTAGGTTATCTGTACCACATGAAGAGATACTTGAGAGGTTCGAATGAGTGACGACAACGTTTTTGCTTTCCAAACACTTGAAGAACAAATCGAAGAACGAATTCTTCGAAACATGGTAATGAGCGACGGTAAGGAGCGCTCGTACTTTGATGTCATGCGTAACGTCGATACGAAGCACACTTTATCACCAAAC